>Ga0308163_10000737_pt1 | contig 46880 bp, 50 predicted proteins | sample PhyTR1_FD_201037 | JGI IMG/M metagenome (GOLD analysis project Ga0308163, IMG submission 201037) | Phyllosphere microbial communities from UC Gill Tract Community Farm, Albany, California, United States - DLSLT.R1 | ecosystem: Host-associated > Plants > Phyllosphere > Unclassified | place: USA... | reverse complement strand
CACAACCTGCGCGGCAGTCGTGTGTTGGTTGTCGGTGGGGGGGAAATTGCCTTGCGCAAATCCCGCCTGCTGGCCGATGCCGGTGCGCTGCTGCGGGTGGTCGCACCTGAAATCGAAACGCAACTGGCTGAACTGGTCGCTGCCAGCGGCGGTGAATGCCTGTTGCGCGGTTACGCCGAAACGGATCTGGACGGTTGCGGGCTGATCATTGCCGCTACCGACGACGAAACGCTCAACGCGCAAGTCTCCACCGACGCCCACCGCCGTTGCGTGCCGGTCAACGTGGTCGATGCGCCGACCTTGTGCAGCGTGATCTTCCCCGCGATCGTCGATCGCTCGCCGCTAATCATTGCCGTCTCCAGCGGCGGTGATGCTCCGGTACTGGCACGTCTGATCCGCGCGAAAATCGAAACCTGGATTCCTTCGACCTACGGTCAATTGGCAGGGCTGGCTGCGCGTTTTCGCAATCAGGTGAAAAACCTGTTTCCAGACGTTCAGCAGCGTCGCGGCTTCTGGGAAGACGTTTTCCAGGGCCCGATCGCCGATCGTCAACTGGCCGGGCAGGGCGCCGAAGCCGAGCGCCTGTTGCAGGCCAAGGTCGATGGCGAGCCAATGGTCACCACTGGCGAGGTTTATCTGGTCGGTGCCGGTCCGGGTGATCCGGATCTGTTGACCTTCCGCGCGCTGCGTCTGATGCAGCAAGCCGATGTGGTGCTCTATGACCGCCTGGTGGCGCCGGCGATTCTCGAGTTGTGCCGTCGCGATGCCGAGCGGGTGTATGTCGGCAAGCGTCGTTCCGAACACGCCGTGCCGCAGGATCAGATCAACCAGCAACTGGTCGATCTGGCCAAGGCTGGCAAGCGTGTGGTGCGGTTGAAGGGCGGCGATCCGTTTATCTTCGGCCGCGGTGGCGAAGAGATCGAAGAGCTGGCGGCCCACGGTATTCCATTCCAGGTGGTCCCCGGCATTACGGCGGCCAGCGGTTGCGCCGCTTACGCGGGGATTCCGCTGACCCACCGTGACCATGCGCAGTCCGTGCGGTTTGTCACTGGCCATTTGAAGGATGGTTCCACCGATCTGCCATGGGCCGATCTTGTCGCCCCGGCGCAGACGCTGGTGTTCTACATGGGCCTGGTGGGTTTGCCGATCATCTGTGAGCAGTTGATCAAGCACGGTCGCGCGGCGGATACCCCGGCGGCATTGATCCAGCAGGGCACCACGGTCAATCAGCGGGTTTTCACCGGCACGCTGGCGGATCTGCCGCGAATGGTGGCGGAGCATGAAGTGCATGCGCCGACTCTGGTGATCGTCGGCGAAGTGGTGCAGCTGCGCGAGAAGCTGGCGTGGTTCGAAGGGGCTCAGGCGCAGGTCTAAACACCGCGTCGTTCCCTTCGCGAGCAGGCTCGCTCCCACATTGGATCTGTGTCATGCACAAATCCCGTGTGGGAGCGAGCCTGCTCGCGAACGGGGTCTCGAAAACACCGAGCTAATCAACCCCGGCGCCAAACCCCTTTTCCGATCAACCGCTCGCGATCATGCACCACGCTGAAATCCTGCTGCGGCCCCTTCGGCACCACGCCGGTCGGGTTGATGGTCTTGTGGCTGCCATAGTAGTGATGCTTGATGTGCTGGAAATCCACCGTTTCGGCAATCCCCGGCCACTGATACATCTCGCGCAGCCAGTTCGACAGATTCGGGTAATCGGCAATCCGCCGCAGGTTGCACTTGAAGTGCCCGTGATACACCGCGTCAAAGCGTATCATCGTGGTAAACAGGCGCACGTCGGCCTCAGTCAGGTATTCCCCGCTCAGGTAGCGATTGGCACCCAGCAGTTGCTCCAGATGATCCAGTTCGGCGAAGACTTCATCGAACGCCTGTTCGTAGGCCTGTTGCGAGGTGGCGAACCCGGCACGATAGACTCCGTTGTTCACCGCCGGGTAGATCCGCTCGTTCAGCGCATCGATCTCGTTGCGTAGCGCCGCCGGGTACAAGTCCAGATCGTTACCAGTGATCCCGTCGAAGGCGCTGTTGAACATGCGGATGATTTCCGCCGATTCATTGCTGACAATGCGCTTGAGTTTCTTGTCCCACAGCACTGGCACCGTCACGCGCCCGGTGTAGTCAGGCGTGTCGGCGGTGTATCGCTGATGCATGAAATCGAAGCCATCGAGTTTGTCGCCTGTCGAACCGAGCGCCTTGTCGAAGGTCCAGCCGTTCTCCAGCATCAGCCAGCTGACCACCGACACGTCGATGAGACTTTCCAGCCCTTTGAGTTTGCGCAGAATCAGCGTGCGATGCGCCCAAGGGCAGGCGAGGGAAACATAGAGGTGATAGCGCCCGGCTTCGGCAGTGAAACCGCCTTCACCGCTGGGGCCTGGTTGACCGTCGGCGGTCACCCAGTTGCGGCGTTGCGCTTGTTCGCGCTGGAACGCGCCGTCCTTGCTGCTTTCGTACCACTTGTCCTGCCAGTGGCCGTCGACGAGTAAACCCATGATCAAGACTCCCAAAACCAATATTCGTTGGAGTCGAGTCTATTCCGATGAGTTCGAACAAAAAGCGCAAAGATCGGGCGCTAATGATCGGTTAGATCGATGTGTTGCGCGCCGCCCAGTATTGTTCTGCGGTTGTGAAGGCCTGTTCGCGATTCTGACCGAGACCGCGCAGGGCGAGGGCCATGGTCGCAATCAAGGCCATTTGCGGGTAACTGTCGACCACATCGCCACGCCACACGGCTCTCAAGTGCTCGATGTCCAGCGAGGCGGGTTTGACGTGGCGCTGCGCTGACAGCTGCGGCCATTCTTCATCCCAGCTCTGACCGCCGCTGGTGCCATAAAGGTGGCTGGTGGCGTCGGGGTTGATCTCGATTTCACCGCCATCGCCCTTGACCACAATTGCCGTGTCGCCGAGCAAGCCGCTGGCATCGCGATGCACCGCCTGGTAACCCGGGTGAAAAATGCTTTGCAGGCCGCAGCGTGCGCCCAACGGATTGAGAATCCGCGCCAGCGAGTGGATCGGCGACCGCAGGCCCAAGGTATTGCGCAGGTCGATCATCTTTTGCAACTGCGGCGCCCAGTCCACCAGCGGCATAAACGCCAGACCGCCGTTGTCCAGTGCCGCGCCGACCTGCTGCCAATTGCGGCACAGGGGAATGTTCAGTTCGCCCAGCAGTTGTTCGCTGTACAGACGCCCGGCCGTGTGTGCGCCGCCGCCATGCATGAAGATGCGCACGCCGTTTTGCGCCAGGCACTTGGCCGCCAGCAGATACCACGGCAGGTGGCGTTTTTTGCCGGCGTAGGTCGGCCAGTCCAGGTCGACATTCAATGCGGGCGCGTGCAAGCGTGCGCGCAGGGCTTCGGTGAAACCGGCCATTTCCTCGGCACTTTCTTCCTTGTGCCGCAGCAACATCAGGAAGGCACCCAGTTGCGTATCTTCGACTTGGTCATCGAGCACCATGCCCATGGCCTCGCGGGCTTCCTCGCGCGTCAGGTCGCGGGCGCCGCGCTTGCCCTTGCCGAGAATGCGCACGAATTGCGCGAACGGATGCTCGGCAGGCGTTTCGAGGGTCAAAGCTGGAAAGTCGTTCATAGGCAATTCGTCGGTTTGGGCAGGCCCGCCAGTTTCGCGGCGAGTCTGGCAGGGGTGCCTTTGAACAGTCGGTTCAGGTGCAGGCTGTTGCCTTTGTCGGCGCCGAGTTTCAGCGCGGTGTACTTGATCAGCGGCCGCGTGGCCGGCGATAGCTGGAATTCGGCGTAGAAGCTACGCAGAAGCTCAAGGACTTCCCAGTGTTCGGGCGTCAAATCGATGTCTTCAGCGGCGGCGAGGGCGCTGGCGACATCAGCCGACCAGTCGTTGAGGTCAACGAGGAAGCCGTCCTTGTCCAGTTCGATGGCGCGGGCGCCGACGGTCATTGAATTCATAGCCAGCTGTTGACCTTGGCGTGATGGATCGACAGTTCGACGAAGGCCGGATAGTCGATGGCCTCGGCCCAGTCTGGAATCTCGATCGCACGCGCCTGTGCGTCCTCAACCAATACGAACAGATTGATTGGTCGCTCTTGCAGAGCAGCGAACGGCGCAGTGTCCGGTTGCAGCGCGTACACCGCATCGCCGGACAACAACACGGCATCGGCTCTGCCGAGCAGGCGCAGGCAACTGCTCAGACGATCGTCGCCGAACGGGGAATGAGACAACACATGCAAAGTCGACATCAGAGGGTGATCACCTGATCGTAACGGTCAATAAGGGCAGTGATGTGTTCAACAGCAAGCGGCTGCGCTTCGTCCAGCGACAGGTTGCCAAGACCGCGAGCATTGGCGCTTTCGACGCAATAGAACAGCTCTTCGACACCAAACATCGGCAGCGCCTGCAGATTGGCGCTGAGGTCTTTCTGCTGCAAGGCCCTGGCGTTCTGCCCGGCGGCCAGTTGCAGCACGCCATCATCGAGAAACAGCAAACCGATCGGCAGATCGAAGGCGCCACCGGCGAGCACGATATCCAGCGCTTCCCGTGCACCGGGGCCGGACCACGGCGATTGGCGGCTGATGATCAACAGCGATTTGGCCATGTTCAAGCGCCTCCGAAACAGATGAGCCGATCAGCGTCCTGCACGGCGTCGTGCAATTGACCCAGACCGGACAATTCCCACGGCGCGCTGAGCGAAATCGCTTCACGCTGGTAACGCTTGGCTTCTTCTTCGTTCAACACACCACGGCGCAAAGCGGCGGCGATGCAGACCACGCCGTCAAGTTGCTTTTCGCTGATGAAGGCGCGCCATTGCTTGGGCAAATCCAGTTCATCTTGGGGCGTCACCACCGCATCGGAGGCGTTGAACACGCCGTCCTGATAGAAGAACAGCCGAACAATCTCATGGCCGCCGGCCAGCGCGGCCTGGGCAAACAGCAATGCACGGCGCGAGGAGGGCGCATGGGCGGCGGAAAACAGCGCGATGGCGAACTTCATGATGGACTCGATCAGCGAAACTGCGGCAATGATAAAGCTTTATTGCGCGTGCGGCGAAATCTGGTAATACGCGGTTCACTGTGGGAGCGAGCCTGCTCGCGAAAGCGTCGTCTCGGTCGAGATCAGTTTCGGCAGTCATACCGCCTTCGCGAGCAGGCTCGCTCCCACGGGAGATTTGCGGCGGCTGGATTACGGTGTGATGCCGTAAAGATCGCAATACTCGATCCAGTCCATCCCCGCCATTTCTGCCACTTCCCGGTGCACTTCCAGCCGTTGCGCCTGATAGTCCTCGGGCGAAGCAGCGGTCAGCTGCAACGTCAGCTCCCAGGCAAACAACCCCTGGCTCTCCGCCTCAGCCTCGAATGCTTCGTGCAAGCGTTCTTCCCGATACTGCGCCTGGGTTTCGCCCTTGGCCTGAGCCAGCAGCGGGTTGAGATGGTCGAGGGTTTCACGTAGTTCGGGTCGCGCATCGAGAAACAGTTTCAAAGCCTGTTCATGTCGCTGGTCGCTAGGCGCCATGTAATTTCCTTGTGTGACTGATGACCATAGGGTGCCGCACCTGCTTGCGCATGTCGCGCATAAAAACAGTAAAGCAGAACGATTTGCCGCGTCGCAGTGCTACAGTCCGCTTTTTTCTCGATGAGCAAATGCAATGCGAATGCTGATGGTAGTGCTGGCGGCGGCCCTGTTGGCCGGGTGCGCCGGTTCGGTGATGAACGATGCTCGCAGCAAGAGCCCGGACAAGGTCCTGACCTCGGACAAGCCGGAGAAAGACGTCGCCCGGTGCGTGCAATTCGCCTGGCAGGACGAAGCCGTGTTCGGCGTCGACGCGGCGGCCTATCTGGAACCGCGCGAGTCCGGCGGCACTACGGTTTATACGCGTTCGGCAGAGTCGTTTGTCGATGTGATCACCGAAGCCTCGGGTACGACTTTGAATTACTACGCACAGAAGAGTGATTTTGTCGCGATGCGGCGGATGGCGGCGATGGCGACCTGCCTTTGACTATGCTGTGAAGCAGTTGGCGCTTTCGCGAGCAGGCTCGCTCCCACATTGGAACGCATGACAACTTTGTGGGAGCGAGCCTGTTCGCGAAGGCGGCGGCACATTCAGTCGATCAGGCGCTTCTGAAAGTAGTGCCGCTTGTGCCCCGGTGGGTAGTCAACGATTTCCCCAAACTGGCTGAAACCGAGCTTCCTGTAGAACTCCGGCGCCTGAAAATCGAAGGTGTCGAGCCAGAGGCCGTAGCAATTTTTTTCCCTGGCCAGGGCTTCCGCCTGAGCCATCAATTTCGAGCCGATCCCCTGTCCGCGACCTTGTTCCGGCACTGACAGCAGTTCGATGAACATCCAGCGAAAAATCATTCGCCCGTACAAACCGCCCAGTATTTCGCCATTCTGGTCTTTGACCATCAAGGCGAACGGTTCGGATTTCGAACCGCCGGTTTGAGCATCGTTGTATTCGATCAGCGGCTGCAGAATGGCCTGACGCTGTTCCTCGGTAGGATTGTGCGTCAACTCGATACGCAAATTCATGCATGACTTCCTTGTGTAATTGAACGCCCAGCCTAACCCGTCCGGGCAAACGTCTCCAAGCCCTTCGATCGAACAAGCGGAACCGTCAAACCAGCGTTGCGGTCTAGGCTTTTATCGCGTCTTTCCCTGAGCGCGATTGATGAGGAAATCCCGTGAATATTTTTGAAGCCCTGCGCGAAAGCCACGAGCGCCAGCGCACTTACGCCAAGGCTTTGATCGCGACCAGCGGCGACAGCCCTGAGCGGGTCGAGGCCTACAAGCAGCTCAAAGCAGAACTGCAAGCGCATGAAACCGCTGAAGAGCGGCATTTCTACATTCCGTTGATGGAAATCGATGAAGGCGTGGACCTGAGCCGCCACGCCATCGCCGAACACCACGAAATGGACGAGATGATGGAAGAGCTCGACGAGACCGAAATGTCCAGTCCGGCCTGGCTGGCCACAGCCAAAAAGCTTTCCGACAAGGTTCATCACCACCTCGAGGAAGAAGAGCACAAATTCTTCCAGATGGCCGGCAAGCTGCTCGACGATAAACAGAAAACCCAACTCGCCGGGCAGTACGAAAAGGAGTATCAGGCGCAACTGTCTGAATGAACAAAGGCGACTCGACGTGTAGGTGTTCAGCTACACGTTGAGTGCGATGCGTCGTCGAGTACTGGTTATGCATCCAGTGTTTCCGGGCTTTTTACGTCTTGCACACTGGGACTGTGACAAAAGCGCCGATGGACAAAAAATTCACCTCCGTTAGCTTGAAGGCCTCTCCTCGGGAAGGAGAGTTCTCAAATCAACGGAGTGAAGACGATGAATCAGGCAATCCCACAAACCCAACTCAAACACGGTCGTGTCATCTCGCCAGCGAGTCGCGGCGCGGTCGCCATCGACCTCGGCCTGCTCGGCGCTTGGCAAGTCAATGAAATGGAGGGCGGCAAGAACTTTCCGGCCCTGGACGCCGGACCGTTTCCGCAACCCTTCGAGACTGACTCGGACAGCGTCGCGCCGCCGGCCGACGGCTACATTCTCAGCGGCGGCAAGACCGATGCCCGCGATTGCGTCAATTACACCGCCGGCGAGATGAGCAAGAAGCTCGGTCGTTCCTTCAGCTGGCCGCTGCTCAACGTCGATCCGGGCCAGATTCTTGAGGTCAGTTGGGCGTACACCGCGCCGCATACCACCCGAGGTTATCGCTGGCTGATCACCAAAGACGGCTGGGATCCCCAGCAACGCATCAGCCGTGCGCAGCTGGAAACCCAGCCGTTCTTCGAAGACTTCTACCCGCAAGTGCCGTATTACAGCCATGCCGGCGAATTGAAGGCCAAGGTCGATCATCAAGTGAAGCTGCCTGCGAACAAGCAGGGTCATCACGTCATCGTGCTGATGTGGATCGTCGCCAATACCGGCAACGCCTTCTACCAGGCCTTCGACGTCGACTTTCAGTAACCGCGCAGGCTGAACGAGCCCGGTAGCGCTGCCGGGCTTTTTTTGTCGGCGCAATTGATCGACCATGGCAGTCCCCCCATGAAGACAGGATCAGACGCGATGTCCAACACAGCCGAACGGGTCAACATCGTCGACACTCAGGTGTTGTCCCACGACTGGTATCTGCTGAAGAAAATCACCTTCGATTACCACCGCAACAACGGCGAGTGGCAGCGCCAGACCCGCGAGGTCTACGACCGGGGCAACGGCGCGGCGATTCTGCTGTTCAACCGCGAAAAGCGCACGGTGGTGCTGACCCGCCAGTTTCGTTTGCCGGTGTTCGTCAACGGCCACGATGGTTTACTGATCGAAGTGGCCGCCGGGTTGCTGGAAGGTGCCGCGCCGGAGCAACGCATTCGTGACGAAGCCGAGGAGGAAACCGGTTACCGCGTGCACGACGTGAAAAAAGTATTCGAGGCGTACATGAGTCCCGGTTCGGTGACGGAAAAACTGCACTTCTTTATCGCTGAATACGACGCCGCGTCCAAAGTCAGCGACGGTGGTGGCCTGGAAGAGGAAACCGAAGAACTGGAAGTGCTCGAGTGGGGCTTCGATGAGGCATTGGCAGCATTTCAACGCGGCGAGATCTGCGATGCCAAGACCATCATGCTGTTTCAGTACGCAGCGATGAATAACCTCTTCGCTTGATTCGGGCAGGAGCTGCCAACGGCTGCGATGGCTCAGGATACTGGCTGAACGGGGAGGCGCAATACGCAAAGCCGGCCATACTGCTTGTTGCTCCTGAAGCGTTGCCCTGCGTTTTGCGCAGTCCCCAAAAACAAAAAGAGATCGACTCATGAAGTACGAACCTTTGGCCAGATCGCTCATTGCGACCTCTCTGGCGCTCAGCTGTCTCATGGCTCACGCGGCATCGGTGGCGCCGGTGGCGGCGGAAAACGGCATGGTGGTCACCGCGCAACATCTGGCGACCCATGTCGGCGTCGATGTTTTGAAAAACGGCGGCAATGCCGTGGATGCGGCAGTGGCCGTGGGCTATGCGCTGGCGGTGGTCTATCCGGCTGCGGGCAACCTTGGCGGTGGCGGGTTCATGACCATACAACTGGCGGACGGGCGCAAGACCTTTCTCGATTTCCGTGAGAAAGCCCCGCTGGCAGCGACCGCCAACATGTATCTGGACAAGGACGGTAACGTCATCCCGGACCTGAGCACCCGCGGGCACCTGGCCGTCGGGGTGCCGGGCACCGTGTCCGGCATGGAGCTGGCGCTGAGCAAATACGGCACCAAACAGCGCAAGGAGATGATTGCCCCGGCGATCAAACTGGCCGAAGACGGTTTCGAATTGCAGCAGGGCGATGTCGAGCTGCTCGAATATGCGACGGATGTGTTCAAGAAGGACATGCGCGATTCCGGCTCGATCTTCCTCAGCAACGGCGAGCCGATGCAGGTCGGGCAGAAACTGGTGCAAAAGGATCTGGCGAAAACCCTGCGGACAATTTCCGACAAGGGCGCCGACGGCTTCTACAAAGGTTGGGTCGCCGATGCCATTGTCACTTCCAGCCAGGCCAACAAAGGCATCATCAGCCAGGCCGACCTGGACAAATACAAGACTCGCGAACTGGCCCCGGTGGAATGCGATTATCGCGGCTATCACGTGGTCTCGGCGCCACCGCCAAGCTCCGGCGGGGTGGTGATCTGCCAGATCATGAACATTCTCGAAGGCTATCCGATGAAGGACCTGGGCTTCCATTCCGCTCAGGGCATGCACTACCAGATCGAAGCGATGCGCCATGCGTACGTCGATCGCAACAGCTACCTCGGCGATCCGGATTTCGTGAAGAATCCGATCGAGCATCTGCTGGACAAGAATTACGCGACCAAACTGCGCAACGCCATCCAGCCGCAGAAGGCCGGCGTGTCGGCTGAGCTCAAGCCCGGTGTAGCGCCCCACGAAGGCAGCAACACCACGCACTATTCGATTGTCGACAAGTGGGGCAATGCTGTTTCGGTCACCTACACCCTTAATGACTGGTTCGGCGCCGGAGTGATGGCGAGCAAGACCGGGGTGATCCTGAACGATGAAATGGATGACTTCACCTCCAAGGTCGGCGTGCCGAACATGTATGGGCTGGTTCAAGGCGAGGCTAACGCTATCGCACCGGGCAAGGCGCCGCTGTCGTCGATGAGTCCGACCATCGTCACCAAGGATGGCAAAGTAGTGATGGTGGTCGGCACGCCGGGGGGTAGCCGGATCATCACCGCGACCTTGCTGACCATGCTCAACGTCATCGATTACGGCATGGGCTTGCAGGAAGCGGTCGACGCGCCGCGCTTCCATCAGCAGTGGATGCCGGAGGAAACCAACCTCGAAGACTTCGCCGCCAGCCCGGATACGAAAAAAATCCTGGAAAGCTGGGGCCACAAGTTTGCCGGCCCGCAGGATGCCAACCACATCGCCGCGATTCTGGTCGGCGCGCCGTCACTGGACGGCAAACCGGTTGGCAAGAACCGCTTCTATGGCGCCAATGATCCACGGCGCAATACCGGCTTGTCTTTGGGTTACTGAGCGGAGTAAAAGAGGGGCGGGCGCAGGTCCGCCCCATCTCAAGGACTGATCAAGGAAGGCTCGACATGACCACCGCATTACTGATCATCGATGTCCAGCAGGCGCTGTGTGCTGGTGAATATCAGTGCTTTGAAATCGACCGCGTAATCGCCACGATCAATGATCTGAGCCAACGCGCCCGCGATGCTGGCGTTCCGGTGGTGTTGATTCAGCATGAAGAAAAGGATGGTCCATTCGTGCATGGGGCGGACGGTTGGCGACTGGCTAACGGTCTGCTGACTTCGACGAAAGACCTGCGTGTAGGCAAAACCACTGGGGACTCTTTCTATCAGACCGATCTCGGCAAGCTGCTGCCCAGCGAAGACTTCGAACGCCTGATCATCTGCGGCCTGCAAACCGATTACTGCGTCAACGCCACGGTGCGCAGCGCGCATTCACTGGGCTACGACATCGTCGTCGCGCGGGATGCGCATTCGACGGTCGATAACGGCAACATGAGCGCCGAGGACATCATTGCCGAACACAACAAGGACTTCGCCGCCCTGACCAGTTCCGTGGCACGAATCGATGTCAAACCGGCAGCCCAAATCACCTTCTGAACTCACACAAACCCCCTGTGGGAGCGAGCCTGCTCGCGAAAGCGCTGTGACAGCCAACATCAAACCGACTGATATACCGCCTTCGCGAGCAGGTTCGCTCCCACAGGGGTGAGCAGGCTCTACGACAGCGGCGATTTACGGCAGCAGCACTGGCATAATCCCCGCCGCCCGAAGAATGGAATCTCTAGATGTTCGCTATCTACCTGCGTCACGCCGTGGCGCTGACATCTCTCGTCCTCGCCTGCACCGGCCACGCCAGCAGTTTCGATTGCACCCATGCCACCAGCAAAACCGAAAAAGCCATCTGCACTGATCCCTACCTCTCAACCCTCGACGACAAACTCGCCGAGCAATGGCGGACCACGCTGGGAAAAGTTGCCGATCCCAAAATGCTGAAAACCGACCAGCGTCAGTGGCTGAAAAACCGCAACGCCTGCGGTGACCTGAGCGCGTGTCTGCGGCGCGAATACCTGATGCGCCTCACTGAGCTCGAACACGCGGTCCAGCCCTTCAGTTGGGATGCCACCTGGCAACTGATTCCGCCCGGCACCTCGACCTCGGCTACCCTTGTCACCCAACGTCGTAATGCCACGCATATCGTCATCGATATCTCGGCAGGCGAGGGCGCCAATTCCGGAGACTTGACTGGCGTTGCCATACTCAAGGATGGAACAGCCGTGTACGCCGAGGACGCCTGCAAACTCGCCTTCACGCCCATCAATGGCGTACTGAACGTAGTACAAACCGGTGCGGATTCCGACTGCGGCGGTGGCATGGGCGTGTATTACGCCGGTCGGTATGTCGCCTCCGAACAACCGCTGAAGCTGGATTACGATCTGCTCAGCCTGGGTCTGGCTCGCACGCCCGCAGAAGATCAGGTACTGCGTTCGCTGCTCAAGACCGACTACCAAAAACTGGTAGAGACCTCCGGTTCCTTGCAGGTCGGCGAAGACTCAAAAGATGTGCCCGATGCTCAGGTTGTAGAAATGTGGATGCGCGGTCTCGGCGGCATCGGCATTCTGATGAGTGCCGCCGACGCACAGATCTGGCTGATCTTCAAAAGCTACGATGACCAGGGCCACGAACATCTGCGGTACTACACCAACGTGGCGAAGTGGAAGAAGCGGCTGCCCTATGTGCTGCAGGGCTGGTATGACCGCATGCAAGAAAGTCAGTCGTCTCTGGTTCTGGAAATGATGCCCTGAGCCACAACTCCATCCGCCTCACGCAATAACCGCTCGATCTGCGCCATTTCCCACGTGCTGAGCAGACTCACCGGGTCCGTGCCATAACGCTGCCACGTGTCCAGCGTCGCTTCATCCCCGGCGCAGTTGCGCGCGTATTCACAGTGATGCAAGTGTCCCTCGGCGAAGTCCAACAGCAGATGCCAGCCTTCGATATCAACGGCAATCAGCCCGGACTGGGACATTACCTCGCAGACTTCGAACCCAAGCACGCCCAGCGCAGCTTCGCGCAGACGCTGACACACATCCCGGGCGGACAAAAACGCTGACATGCTGCGACTCGATTCGATGGACAAGCCTGCAAGGATAAGGCCCGCGCCACCCCATGTCAGCGTTTCACTGGCCCGAGGCCGAACAATTCCGTAACATTCGCCTCCCTCTTTTTTCGCGAAAACAGCAGCCGTGCCCAGCGGCCGCTCAGTCAGGTAAGCCATGAAACCGATTCGTCTGCGCGCCGATGTCCTCGCCGGACTCACCACCTCGTTCGCCCTGTTGCCCGAATGCATTGCTTTCGCGCTGGTCGCGCATCTCAATCCGCTGATGGGCTTGTACGGCGCGTTCATCATTTGCACGCTGACGGCGTTGTTTGGCGGCCGACCGGGCATGGTTTCCGGTGCGGCGGGTTCGATGGCGGTGGTGATCGTCGCGCTGGTGGTGCACCACGGCGTGCAATATCTGCTGGCGACGGTGCTGCTCGGCGGTCTGATCATGATGGCGTTCGGGCTGTTGCGCTTGGGCAAACTGGTGCGCATGGTGCCGCATCCGGTGATGCTAGGTTTCGTCAACGGCCTGGCGATCATCATTGCCCTGGCGCAACTGGAGCACTTCAAAAGCGGCGAGCACTGGCTCAGCGGTACGCCGTTGTACCTGATGACTGGGCTGGTGCTACTGACCATGGCCATCGTTTACATCCTGCCGCGCCTGACCAAAGCGGTACCGCCGGCGCTGGTGGCGATCCTTGGTGTCGGCCTGCTGGTCTACCTGTTCGGGCTGCCGACCCGCACCCTCGGCGACATGGCGCACATTGCCGGCGGTCTGCCGACTTTTGCCATGCCGGACATTCCGTGGAGCCTGGAAACGCTGCGCATCATCGCCCCGTACGCGATCCTGATGGCGATGGTCGGCCTGCTGGAAACCCTGCTGACGCTGAACCTGACCGACGAAATCACCGAAACCCGTGGCTACCCGGATCGTGAGTGCGTGGCGCTCGGCGCGGCGAACATAGTGTCCGGGGCGTTCGGTGGCATGGGCGGTTGCGCGATGATCGGGCAGACCGTGATCAACCTCAGCTCCGGCGGACGCGGGCGCTTGTCCGGCGTTGTGGCCGGTGTGCTGATTCTGTTGTTCATTCTGTTTCTGTCGCCGCTGATCGAGCGTATTCCGCTGGCCGCACTGGTGGGGGTGATGTTTGTGGTATCTCAGCAGACGTTCGCCTGGGCGTCGTTGCGGGTGATCAACAAGGTGCCGCTGCACGATGTGCTGGTGATCATCGCCGTGACCACCATCACCGTGTTCACCGATCTGGCCACGGCCGTGCTGTGCGGGATCATCATCGCCGCGCTCAACTTCGCCTGGCAGCAGGCGCGCGAACTGTACGCCGATGAACACCTGGAGGCCGACGGCAGCAAGCTCTATCGCCTGCACGGCACGCTGTTCTTTGCCTCGACCACGCCGTTTCTCAATCAGTTCGACCCGGCCAACGATCCGGCGAATGTCACTCTCGACTGCCGGCACCTGAGCTTTGTCGACTACTCGGCGATTGCCGCGTTGAAAACCCTGCGTGAACGCTACGCCAAGGCTGGCAAGCATTTACAGGTGTTTCATCTGTCGGAACGCTGCAAGAAATTACTCAAGCGCGCCGGCGTCGATCACGACTGACGCCGCTGGTTTTGCGTCCTTGAGCCAGGTCTTGCCGAGAATCCGCGAAACCTGTTCGGCGGAGTAGGGCTTGGCGAGAAATTCGAAACCTTCGTACCCGCTGCGCGCCAGCTCTTCGCTGTAGCCGGAGGTCAGAATCACCGGCAGATCGGGGCGACGCTGGCGCAGTTCCTTGGCCAACGCGACACCGGTGATGCCCGGCATGACTACGTCGGAAAACACCGCATCGAACGCGCTGGCATCGCTACCGGCCAACTGCAGCGCTTCTTCAGCGTTGGTCGCCCACGCGGTTTCATAGCCCAGATCCTGGAGGATCTGATTGGCGAAACGGCCGACGTCGAGATTGTCTTCGACCACCAGCACCCGGCGTTTTTCGCACGCCGGCTGCACCTCGCCATTGTCCTCTGCCTCATCCTCTTCTGCCTCGATCGCCGGCACTTGCGGCAAATACAAGGTGAATTCGGTGCCTTGACCTAGCACGCTGGAAACATCGACGTTGCCGCCCGATTGCTTGGCGAAGCCGAACACCTGCGACAGCCCCAGCCCCGTGCCTTTGCCGACAGCCTTGGTGGTAAAGAACGGTTCGAAGATGTGTTCGAGGGTGTGTGCGTCGATGCCGGCACCGGTGTCGGCCAGGGCAATTGACACGAAATGGCTGCTGGACCCAGCGTGGCCGCGAATCGGCGGCAGCGCTTTGTGGCACTCCAGGCGCAATTTCAGCTCACCCTGACCATTCATGGCGTCGCGAGCGTTCAGGGCGATGTTGATCAACGCGGTTTCAAACTGACTGAGATCGACGCGGATGTAGCAGGGGTGATCCGGGCGCTCGACGCACACGTGAATCTGCGCGCCGGTGACCGATTCGAGCATTTCGCCAATATTGGCCAGCCGTTCGCCGGCATCGACCACCTGCGGATTGAGCGGCTGACGGCGAGCGAAGGCGAGCAACTGGCTGGTCAGTTTGGAGGCGCGCTCGACGGTATCGGACACCGCGCGCATGTAGCGCTGGCGGCGTTCTTCCGGCAGGTTGGGCTGGCGCAGAAAATCCACCGACGAACGAATGATCGTCAGCAGATTATTGAAGTCGTGGGCGACGCCGCCGGTCAATTGGCCGATGGCTTCGAGCTTCTGCGACTGGCGCAACGCCGACTCGGCCTGGGCCAGGCGCAGGCTGCGTTCTTCGACCCGTTGTTCCAGCGTGGCATTGAGTTCAGCCAATGCAAGCAAGCCCTCGCGCACGTTCGCATCGGCGCGCACCCGTTCGATGTGCGCCCAGCACCGTTCGGTCACTTCGCTCATCAATGCCTGCTCAAATTGCGACCAGACCCGCGGCACTTTGTCGTGGACGGCCATCAATGCGGTCAGACGGCCCTGCTTGATCAGTGGTACACAAATGGTCGCGGTAATACCGATGGCCTGAAAGGTCGCCGACTCTTCCGGTGGTAGCTCGCTGCGGTTGTCATGGATGACCAGCGGTTCCCCGGCGCGCAGCAGAGTCACTGCCTTCTCACCGAAATCGCGCAAACGGTAGTGGCCGACGATGCTCGGCGAACCCGGCGCTGCATAGTCGCCGCGAATGGTGAAACCATCTTCGTCGGCATCCATGTCAGCGTACGCGCAGTTGGACAATTGCAACTGCTCGACCATCAACCGGGTGCTCGCCGCCAGGATTGCTTGCGCATCCGTGGCATTGGTCACCGCTTCGCCGATGGCATCGAGGACGGCCAGGCGTTGGTTGAGATAAACGGTCTGGGTGGTCTCGGTGACGGTGTCGATCATGCCGACGACATTGCCCAGCGAGTCACGAATCGGGCTGTAGCAGAAAGTGAAGAACGCCTGCTCCGGACCGTTGCCGCGTTCGATCTTCAGGGCAAAGTTTTCGATGTAGGTGGCTTGGCCGGCATAGGCCGCCTCGGCTATCGGGCTGATCTCATGCCAGGCTTCCTTCCAGATGTCGCTGAAAGAACGTCCGAGCGCATGCGGCTTGTCGCCGAGAATCGGCACGAAAGCGTCGTTGTAGAGAGTGATGAGTTGCGGGCCCCAGACGATCGCCTGAGGGAAATGCGAGGCGAGACTGAGCGAGACAGTGGTCTTGAGTACATCGGGCCAGTGTTCCAACGGGCCGAGGGGCGAATTTGCCCAGTCGTGACGGCGGATCTGTCCGGCCATCTCGCCGTTGTCTTGCAACCAGTCTGTCATGGGGTTCGTGTCTTTCCGGGGCATTTGTCTGAGAACAAAGACCTGCGCACAGGCTGTTTGGTTTCAGCGCACCAGACACTGTTTGCGCTGCGAATTATTCTGACGTACATCATGGCAGCAAAAAACAGCGGTGGCGAAAAGAGCGTCTTTTCGCCACCGGTTTTATCTTCGGATCGTGAGCGACTGCTCAGGCCTCGACGGCCGGGAAATCAATGTCGGTCAGCGCCGTGTTGTTCAGGTAGTTGGTCAATGTCTGCACGGCCACCAGGGCAATCACTTCGATGATCTTGCGGTCATCGATACCGGCAGCGCGGGCAGCGGCCAATTGTTCATCGCTCAAGTGGCCACGGGTTTCGGTCAGTTGGCGGGCGAGGGCGGCGTAGGCATTCAGTTCGCCGTGACGTGCTGCGATGATGTCCTGCGCCGACAGCCCGGCTTTGCCGGCGAACACGGTGTGTGCGGACAGGCAATAGTCGCAACCGTTGACCTGCGAAGTGGCGAGGTAGATGGCTTCTTTCTCTTTGCCGCTCAATGAGGTCTTGCCGAGGATGGCCGAGGCTTGCAGGTAAGTGTCGAATGCAACTGGCGCCTGGGCGAGGGTGGTAAAGACGTTGGGCAGGAAACCGATTTTTTTCTTCACGCCTTCCAGTGCAGGACGGGTGGCATCGGTGGCGGTGTCGAGGCTGATTGCAGGGATGCGGCTCATGGTGATTCTCCGAAATTCCGCAGCGAAGTGCAGCGGCGATGGAGAGATCTTAGGGGCTGCCAATGGCGCTTTGGCGGCAAATCGTCGAGGATATGCGGCAGATCGTCCAGATATGCCTTCGGGAGTCAGCCATGGATCGCCTTTCCACATTACTCAGTCATTTTGGCGTGAACGCCGGCACCTTTCATAGCGGCGCGTTTTGCGGCGTGAGCGTTCACGAAGGCGAACCGGTCGGCCATGTGCATGTTCTGCAAGCCGGGGCGTTGCTGCTCAAACCGGGCAACGAGCGGGAAATTCGTCTGGACGAACCGTCGCTGATTTTCTTTCCCCGGCCGTTTACCCATCGGATGTCTGCCGACGAAGCCATGGCCAGCCAGGTGGTGTGCGCCTCGCTGACCTTCGACGGTGGCTCGGGCAATGCCCTGGCCGCCGCGTTACCGGACTATCTGGTGTTGAAACTCACCGATATCCCGGAATTGCGCAGCACCCTTGACTGGCTGTTCAACGAAGCCTTTGAAGGACATTGCGGGCGCGTGGCGGTGATGGATCGCCTGTTTGAATTGCTGGTGATTCTGCTGCTGCGCCATCTCATCGGCAGTCGTGATCAGCAACCTGGCATGATGGCCGGGCTGGCGGATCCACGCGTGTCTCGCGCCTTGAACCTGATCCACGAGCAGCCGCACAAGCCTTGGAGTGTGGCCGATCTCGCGGCAGCGGCGAACCAGTCCCGCGCCGGTTTTGCCGAGCAGTTTCGCCGCGTGGTCGGGCAGACGCCGGCCGATTACCTGCTGAGCTGGCGCGTCAGTCTTGCGCAGAAACGCCTGCGCGAAGGCCGCCCGATTGCATTGATTGCCGAGGAGGTTGGATACGAAAGTCCGTCGGCGCTGGCCCGGGCGTTTCGGCGCAAGACCGGGCTCAGTCCTCGGCAATGGAAAGCCGAACACTGAACATTACCTGGCGAATTTCTTCGCTCCGGCCACGCAAAGAATCACCCCCAGCGTGACGCCGAGCATGCCGACACTGACCTGCTCATGCAGCAACGTCGCCGCCAGTGCCAGACCAAAAAACGGCTGCAGCAACTGCAACTGCCCGACCGCTGCGATTCCACCTTGTGCCAGACCGCGATACCAGAACACGAAGCCGATCAGCATGCTGAACAGCGACACGTAGCCCAGGCACATCCACGCAGGCAAGCTGATGTCGGCGAACGAGGCGGGCGCCAGCCACAGGCTCAGCACTGTCATCAGCGGTAACGACAACACCAGCGCCCAGCAGATCACCTGCCAGCCGCCGAGGCTGCGCGACAGTTTCGCGCCTTCGGCGTAACCGAGGCCGCAGGCCAGGATCGCCGCGAGCATCAGCAGATCGCCGGTGGGCGAGGCGCTCAAGCCTTGAGACAGGGCAAAGCCTACCACCAGCGCACTGCCCAGGATCGAGAAGATCCAGAACACAGGCCGCGGCCGCTCACCGCCACGCAAGACACCAAACATCGCCGTGGCCAGCGGTAGCAATCCTACAAACACGATCGAATGCGCTGACGTTACGTGCTGCAATGCCAACGCGGTCAGCAGCGGAAAACCCAACACCACGCCCAGCGCCACAATCAACAGCGACAGCCACTGATGGCGCGACGGTCGCGGTTGCTTGAACAACAGCAGAAGTCCGACGGCCAGTGCGCCGGCGATCGCTGCTCGCACCACGGTCAGAAACACCGGATCGAATTCCAGCACCGCCAAACGTGTGGCCGGCAGCGAACCGCTGAAAATCAGCACGCCGATAAAACCGTTGATCCAGCCACTGGTTTTTTCCAGTGCCGGGTGGGCCGCAGTCGATGTTGTGTGCATGTGGGTCGCGCTCAAAAAGTGGCTTGTGTCGCCGTGATCCTAGGGCGGAGAATCAGCACAATCAAAAAATTGTCATGGATACAGCCGACATGCCGCGTTCCCGTTACAAGACTCTGGTTGACCGCTATGCGGCAGACATTCGTGGAGGACGATTGGCGCCGGGCACGCGACTGCCAACGCATCGGCAGCTGGCGAGCCAGGAAGGACTGGCGCTGGTTACCGCTTCACGGGTTTATGCCGAGCTTGAAGCGATGGGCCTGGTCAGTGGTGAAGCTGGGCGCGGCACGTTTGTCCGGGAAACGTCGCTGGCGCCGGGGCAGGGCATCGATCAGAAAGACGTGGCGGTCGGCATGATCGACCTGAATTTCAACTATCCCTCGTTGCCCGGTCAGGCCGAGCTGTTGCGCACGGCGTTGCGGCAACTGGCGTTGTCCGGTGATCTGGAAGCGCTGTTGCGTTATCAACCCCACGCTGGGCGTGCCCACGAACGCGCCTCGGTCGCGCGACATTTGTCGACACGCGGCGTGACCGTTGAAGCCGAACAAGTGCTGATCGTCAACGGCGCTCAGCAAGGTTTGGCGGTGACGCTGATGGCTGTGCTCAAACCCGGCGATGTGATCGCCGCCGATGCGCTGACCTATTCGGGATTCAAGGTGCTGGCCGACGCGCTGCATCTGGAGGTGCTGGCGATCCCGATGACGGAGCACGGCCCGGATTTGCCGGCACTGGACAGACTCTGTCGCCAGCGTGCGGTGCGTGCCGTATACAGCATGCCGACGCTGCACAATCCGCTGGGCTGGGTCATGCCACTGGGACAGCGCGAACAATTGGTGGCGATTGCCCGGCGGCACGATCTGACAATCATTGAAGACGCTGCCTACGCGTTTCTGGTCGAAAACCCGCCATGTCCGTTGATTGAACTGGCACCGGAACGGACGTTTTACGTATCGGGCCTGTCGAAAAACATCGCCACCGGATTGCGGGTCGGCTTCATTGCCGCGCCGCTGCCTCAAGTGCCCGCACTGGAGCGAGTCATTCGCGCGACGACGTGGAACACGCCCGGGGTGATGACCGCGATCGCGTGTGGTTGGCTCGACGACGGCACCGTCACCGTGCTTGAGGCGCAGAAACGTCGTGATGCGATGGCGCGACAGGCCTTGGCCGCCGAGGTGCTGAAAGGGCTGCGCTACGTTGCTCATCCGGCTTCGTATTTTCTGTGGCTGCCGCTGCCGGAAGATGTGCGTGCCGATCAGATCGTGGTCGAGTTGATGCAGCAGCAGATTTCCGTCACCAGCGCCGAGCCGTTTTCGCTGTCGGCCCATACGCCCCATGCGATTCGTCTGGCTCTCGGCTCGGTGGACATGCACGTGTTGCGTCAGGCGTTGATCACCGTCAGAACGATCATCGGCGCTTATCTGTAAACTGCGCCCACGCCATGCAAAGTCAGGTTTGGACTGTTCAATGAAATTCACCACGACACTGTTTCTCGCCTTGATCTTCAGCGCCAGTGCACAGGCTGAGGGCGATCCTGAGGCCGGGGCGAAAATCTTCCCGCGTCTGTGCGGCGGTTGCCATCAGGTTGGCGAGTCGGCTCGTTCGGGGTTTGGTCCGCAGTTGAACGGCATCATTGGCCGGGCTGCGGGGACTTCGGCAAATTATGTTTATTCCGATGCGATGAAGAACTCGGGGATTACCTGGGATCGGGCGACTCTGAAGGCTTATCTCGAGGATCCGAAAGGGGTGGTGCCGGGGACGCGGATGATTTTCTGGGGGCTGAGTGATGAGGAGAAGTTGAATAATTTATTGGCTTATCTGCAGAAGTTCAGTGCTGAGCCCAAGTCGGGCGATGGTTTTCTGGCTGATTGAGTACATATCCATTGCTGCGGTAACGGCTGCTTAGGGTTCCGCCCTTACGGCGGGTCACCTTTTTCAAACGCCAAAAAGGTAACCCAAAAGGCTTGCTCCTGCGTTCGGCCCCTCGCAAGCTCGGGGTTCCTTGGCTGCGGGATCGATCCGGGCGCAGCGGCTACGGTTTGCTTCGCTGCACCTCCTTGCGCTGTGTCTGGCTGCGCCAGACGGTCGCTGCGCTCCTACGCCCGGATCAATCCCTCCGCTCAGCCTTCCGACGTCGCCCGTGGATCAAGATCAAAAGCACTCGAGCTAACGCTCATTGTTGAGTGGGGCGGCTTCGCCGCGGGCAGATGCGCTGCATTGCTTTTCTGTGGGAGCGAGCCTGCTCGCGAAAGCGGTTCTCCAGCCGACCCATATTTCCGCCTTTTACCCCATCCCTGTGGGAGCTGGCTTGCCAGCGATGGCAGCCCGTCTCAGGTTGATATACGCCGGTGTCAGTGGGCATGAAACGCAATCTGATTGCGCCCCGCAGCTTTCGCCTGATACAGCTGCTGATCGGCACGTTTGATCAGCGTCGTATGGTTGTTGTCCGCCGGATCTGCCAGGCCGAGGCCAATACTCACGGTAACGATGCCGACGCCGGGAAACTGCGCTTCGGCCACCGCTGCGCGGATCTTTTCCGCTACGACTTCCGGGGTGTCGGGTTGCGCGACTTCCGGCAGCAGTACGGCGAACTCTTCGCCGCCGTAGCGGGCGACGAAATCGGTGCTGCGTACGCTGTTCTGGATCAAGGTCGCCAGTTGTTGCAGGACCTCGTCGCCGACCGCGTGGCCGTGGCTGTCATTGATGCGTTTGAAGTGGTCGGCATCGATCAGCAGCAGGGCAAACGGGCGTCCGGTGCGTCGGGACAGCAGCGAGTATTCAGTGATTTTTTCGTCAAACCGGCGACGGTTGTAAACGCCGGTCAGGCCGTCGTGAGTGGCCAGGCTCAGCAGCTCGGCGTTGGCCTCGGTGAGTGCGGCGGTGCGTTGCGCCACGGTGGCTTCAAGCGAGCCGTTGGCTTCTTGCAGTTCGCGTTCCTTGCCGAGCAGTGACTGCGTCATTGCGTCGATGGACTGGCCGAGCTGGGCGATTTCCAGTACCGGATGCTGGAGCTGGAACTGTGCGCCGGACTGGTTGTTCTGCACCTGTTTGGCCGAGTGCGCGAGTTGTTCGATTGGGCGGCTCAGGTACAGCGCCAAGTAATAAGCCACCAGACCGAAAACGATGGCGGCGAAAACGCCGAGGATCAGCAATTCGTATTGCAGCATCCGCGCCGGTTGCAGCGCAGTCTCCAATGGCTGGCGAATGGCGATCGACCATGATAGCGCCGTGCCCGATGGCGTCGGCACGGTGACCATGCTGGTCAGGTAACCGTTGGCCGCTGTCCAGCCCGGCAATACCGAATCGCCGATCGCCAGTTGTTGGCCCATCAGCGCTTCGGGGTAGAGCACCTTGCCATCGTGGTCGACGATCAGCGCCTGAATATCCGGCGCCGAGTTCTTGTGGGAAAACGCCGCCGACTCGACGATGCGCGTCACCCAACTCCAGTGCGCATGTGCACCCAGCACGCCGATCACCTGTCCTTCGGCATTGTGGATTGGCGCGGCGAAATCGATGAAGCGCAGCGGCTCGCCATTGGGCAGGCCCGGCAACAACTTGGCCAGCAACACTGCTTCATGGGGATCGCCGGTGTATTGCCGGCGCAGGCCGATCTGGAACCACGGGCGTTTCTGCACCGATTGACCGACCAGCAGATCATTGACCGCCTGGCGCACATTACCCTCGGCGTCGGTGACGCCCATCCACGCATATTCGGCGCGCGCCTGGGTGCGCAACTGCATCGACTTGAGGATGGCTGGATTGTCCAGATCGCCACGCTCCAGATGCGGCGCGCGACTGAGCAGATAGACCTCCAGTTGCCGCTCGCGCAGTTGCTCACCCAATAACGTCGCCGCCGCGCGCGCCGTGTTCAGCAACGCGTTGCCGCTGGCCTGTTTCATTTGTTCGGTGGCGATGTGACCGACATAAAAGCCGACGCTCAATAACGTCAGCAGGGACAAACCGCCGAACCACAGGGTGAGATGGCTACGCAGACTGGCTTTGAACATGGAGGCGGGTGTCTGTCTTTATTGAAGTGGCGCCATGGTATGCGACATCGCCGACGGCGGGCCAGCGAACGGGTTCAAGTAAATACAAAGAAGATTGATGCCAATGAGCCATCATTTTGGTTAGAATGCGCGCCGCCCGAGAGACGGATCCCGGGCGTTCCCCCATGGAGTTTTACTGTGAAATACCTCAGCAAAGTAGTCGCCGCCGCACTGTTCGGTGTGGTTCTGGCAGGTTGCACCGGCGCCCCGATGAAAACCGCCCATTACGACAGCAACCAATACACCGTGGTTGGCCACAGCGAAGCATCGGCCACCGGCCTGCTGCTGTTTGGCATCATCCCTATCCGCCAGAACAGCCGATTTGTGCGCGCGCAAAACGCGGCCATCCAAGCCAAGGGCGGCGATGCAATGATCAACACGCAGGTTCAGGAAAACTGGTTCTGGGCCTGGGTTCTGACCGGCTACACCACCACCATCTCCGGTGACGTGGTCAAGCTGAAAGCCGCGCAATAAGCGTCGGCTGAATGCAAAAAAGCCCGGCTGATCAGGCCGGGCTTTTTCATGGGTGCTGCGGTAATGGGATTGATTCATGCGACACGGCGTTCGATCAGACGATCAGAACCACCTTCAGCAACACGGCGTTCGATCAGACGATCTGAACCACCTTCAGCAACACGGCGTTCGATCAAACGATCCGAACCACCTTCGGCAACACGGCGTTCGAGCAGACGATCCGAACCACCTTCGGCAACGCGGCGTTCGAGCAGACGGTCCGAACCACCTTCGGCAACACGGCGTTCGATCAGACGATCCGAACCACCTTCGGCAACGCGGCGTTCGATCAGACGATCTGAACCGCCTTCAGCCAGACGGCTTTCGATCAGCTTGTCCGAGCCGCCTTCAGCGACCAGGGTGTGAGCAGGCGTTACTGCAAAAGCGTTAACTGCGAAAACCGAGAAAGCGATGCCGAGAAGGGTTTGGCGTTTCATGATCGTGTGCTCCAGGAAGTTGTTTGTTTGTCTGGAGCCGATGTTACGCCGCGCAGTTTTTATGAGAACTTCATTGACGTGATGGTGAACATCGACGCCGATGATGTTTGCCAGGAGCGGTGATTCAGAGCGCTTTCGCCCGGATGCACAACTCGCCGCTGGCACGAATCAGCGCCAGGTCATGCAGCGAATCGGCGGCCAGACCGTTGCGGACATCGGCCAGCCACGCTGGGCAATTCGGATCCTGGCGATACGGCGCGAAGGCGGCGTACTGCTGCAACAAGCGCTTTTGCAGTTCATCCAGGCGCGGGCGGATCTGTTTGCCCAGATCCGGACGCGGTGTGTCCGGTGCAGCACCTGCCGCTTGCCATTGCGCGAGCAGACCGTATTGCACCAGTTTGTTCGCTTCCATCTGTGCGGCGATCAGTTGCGCGACGTCGTCCGGATCGAGTTTGTGTTCGGTGGCCAGAGTTCGGGCATTGGCGATGACCTGCGCCTCACGCGGGCTGTCCTGGATCGGCTTGCCGCTGTCCCACTTGGTCAACGCAACCAGATCACCGATGCTCAGGCGTTCATTCAAAGTGGCCAGTAGCGGTTTCAACGAAGCAGGCGCCGCTGCGGGTGCGGCTGCCTGCGCGTAGACGGCCGACAGAGCGAGGAGGGAGCCAAGCAGAAAATTTGCAACGTTACGCATGAACCGAGCCTCAATAGTACGTGTCGACAGAGTCGCTGATTTACCACAGCCGCAACACTGACACAAAGCGATGCACGGCATTTACACAAATGCAAAACAGACAATCAACACCGTCTGGAAATGTTGATTGCACGCTGCACGCAACTCACCGAAGCTATCGTCAATCAGGCTGCCGCCGTCGAGATGGACCTCCATTCAATGCAAAGCGCCACCTTCGCCAAACCGCTCTGGCAAACCTATCTGCTGTTTCTCGCGCCGATGGTGCTGTCGAACTTCCTGCAATCGATGTCCGGGACGGTCAACAGCATCTACATCGGTCAGATGCTCGGCACCCAAGCGCTGGCGGCCGTATCCGGCATGTTTCCTGTCGTGTTCTTTTTCATCGCCCTGGTCATCGGCCTCGGCGCTGGCGCAGGCGTGTTGATCGGCCAGGCGTGGGGCGCGCGCGAAACGCACATGGTCAAGGCGATTGCCGGAGCGACGCTGCTGCTGGGGGTGTTGATCGGTCTGATCGCGGCGGTGCTGGGCACGGTGTTTGCGCGACAGGCACTGACGGGGTTGGGCACGCCGGCGGATGTGCTCGACGATGCGGTGGACTATGCCCACGTCATGTTGTGGATTTTGCCATCGCTACTGGTATTCGTACTGTTCACCCAATTGCTGCGTGGTGTCAGCGATACGCTGTCGCCATTGCTCGCGCTGATCGTCTCCACCGCCGTGGGGCTGGCGCTGACGCCGGCGTTGATTCGCGGCTGGCTGGGTTTGCCGCCATTGGGCATTCAGAGCGCGGCGTATGCCGGGCTGGCGGGGAATCTGTCGGCAATGGCGTGGCTCGCCTGGCGGCTGATCCGCAAGGGCCATCCGCTGGCGCCGGATCGAGAGTTCTTTGCCGCATTGCGACTGGATCGGGTCATTCTCGGCAAGGTCCTGCGCATCGGCCTGCCCACCGGCGTACAGATGATCGTCCTGTCGTTATCGGAGCTGGTGATCCTGGCACTGGTCAATCAGCACGGTTCGCAAGCGACAGCGGCGTATGGCGCAGTAACGCAGATCGTCAACTATGTGCAGTTTCCGGCGCTGTCGATTGCGATCACCGCGTCGATCCTCGGTGCCCAGGCGATCGGCGCTGGGGATCTGCAACGAATGGGGCCGATCCTGCGCACCGGGCTTTTGATCAACGTGTGCCTGACCGGTGGCCTGATTGTCTTAGGTTATGGGTTGTCGCACTGGTTGCTGGGTCTGTTCCTGACCGAGGACTCGACCCGGGCGATGGCCGAGCATCTGCTGCATATCATGCTCTGGAGCCTGTTGGTGTTCGGCTTCCAGGCCATCATCGGCGGGATCATGCGTGCCAGCGGCACTGTCCTGGTGCCGGTGGTCATTTCGATTATCTGTGTGGTCGGCGTGCAGTTGCCGGCGGCTTACTGGCTCGACGGGCAGTTCGGTTTGCAGGGTGTGTGGATGGCGTTTCCGGTTGCCTACCTGGGGATGCTGATTTTGCAGACCCTTTATTACAAACTGGTGTGGAAGCATCAGAAAATCGAGCGGTTGATATAGGTGCTGGCATAACAACGGGTTGTTTGCTTAAGTCAATCAAGGCCCTCGACGGCACGCGCCGCCCGGAGAATTCCATGTCGATGCGATTGCTGCTGGTTACCGCGTTGTACCTGTACGCCTCGACCGTCGCTCAAGCCGCCGAATACACTCGCGTCAATACCAGCGCCAGCCAGATCAGCTTCACCTACCAGCAGATGGGCTCGCGAATGTACGGCACCTTCGGCAGGTTCGAGGCGGCTCTGGATTTAGATACCAACAACCTTTCCAACGCCCGTACCACCTTGCATATCGACCTGAGCAGCATTGACGCCGGCAGCGAAGATGCCAATACCGAGCTGGTAAAACCCGCCTGGTTCGATACTGAAAAATTCCCGCTCGCGGTATTCGAGTCCCGCCGTTTCACCCAGGTGGCCGAGCATCGTTACCAGGTCGCCGGTCAGCTCACGCTCAAGGGCATCACTCGCGAGGTCGAGGTGCCGGTGGAGTTGAAACCGGGCAACGCCATCGGCATCTTCGACGGTGAGCTGGTGCTCAATCGAGAGGAGTTCGGCCTCGGCGCAGGGGAGTGGGCTGACAGCGTGGTGTCGAGGGACATCAACATCAAATTCAGGGTGGTGGCGCCACAACAGTGACGGTTCAATAGATCCGGCACGGTATGATGTCGCGGTTCGTCGACGGCTCTGATCATCGGCAACGTTTTTTATCGCCGGAGTTTGCCCATGCCACGCATCACCCACTACACCTCCCCATGCCCGGAAAACGTCAACAGCCAGATCCTGCAAATGGTCGTCGACTACCTGACCGACATCAGTGCGGTCGGCCTCGGCCCGAGCAATCTGCTGTACAACGTTTATCAGTACGCGGTGGGTTATGAGGTGCATCTCTACCTCGAGGCGTTGAACGGCCAGAAGGGCACCGAGGTGGAATTGCTGGTGGCCACTAACGATGAAGACCCGGAGCAAGTCATCGGATTCCTCATCTGTCTGCCGGTGCAGGGCGATTGGGAAGCGTGCAGCGTCGCGTACATGGCGGTGCGTGAAGGCCATCGGCGCCAAGGTGTCGCGCGGGCGATGCTCGCGGACATGGTCAGGCGCTATCCGCATGCGGAACTGGCCTGCAGCATTGGCAAGGTGCCGTATTTCGAGGCACTGGGTTTTGAAGTGATCGGCCAGCGCGAAACCCAGGTGCTGATGAGCACGCGGCATTACCGCAGCAACGGCCTGCGCGGGTCCATCGACACCACGCCGATCTATCGCTCGCTGGAAGTGCAGCAGATTCACACCTATCTGCTGCAGAAGAACGGCAAGCGCGCGATGCTCGATGCGGAAAAACAACGCGATCGCCATCTCGACCAGACCAGCCGCCACGTAGAAGAATTTGTCCGCCAGCGCCTGACCCTGCACTGATCGTCGGCCAATCAAAAGCCCTTGCTGCGCATCCCGCGGCAAGGGCTTTTTTGTGCCTGCTTCTCAACCGAGCTTGACGTTCATGGTGATGCGCGCGGTGAAGACTTTTTTACCCTCGCAATCGTGAATGTCGACGTTGACCACCTTGTCGCCATCGCTTTGCCAATCCACACCTTCGGCGCTGGCCACGGCGGTGACGTCGGTTTTCGCCTTGGCCAGGTATTCCACGATCATGCCCTTTGGAATCCAGCGCGCGCCGGACGGGATCGAGACGTCGGTCATCATTCCGCCGGCCAGTTCTGCCGCGTTGCACATGGCGATCGCGTGCACAGTGCCGAGGTGGTTGGTGATTTCCTTGCGAAACGGCACGCGCACGGTGGCGGCATTCGGGCGCAACTCGGAAATCAGCGGATTGATGCTGCTGAAGTACGGGGCGAACTGGCAGGCCATTTTGCTGAATGCATCCGGGCCGACGCTGTTGAACATGCTGAGAGATTGACTCATGGGAAGCCTCGCTGGGTAGTTTGCAGAACGATATTCCGTTACAGAATAATATTCTGTAACGGAACGGTATTCTGTTCACGGCAAATCTGTCAACCTAGGCGCGATTTGTTCACGGGCACGTGACGCCTTTATCAACCTCCGTTTTTGGACCCGAGCAGCATGGACACCGCCGATCTACTGGAACGCAGCTACCCCGGCCGCCGCGCCGAACTCAAACGCGATATCTTTCGCAAGGCCCTGAGCCTGTTCAATGAACAGGGGATCGAGGCCACCACCATCGAAATGATCCGTGCCGAGTGCGACACCAGCGTCGGCGCGATCTATCACCATTTCGGCAACAAGGAAGGGCTGGTCGCGGCGCTTTTTTTCACCGCGCTGGAGGATCAGGCGCGTTTGCGTGATGCGTATCTGGACGCGGCCAATACCACTGAAGAAGGCGTCCAGGCGCTGGTCTTCAGCTATGTCGACTGGGTCGAGCAACAGCCGCAGTGGGCGCGTTTCCAGTACCACGCGCGGTTCGCCGTGACCAAAGGCCCGTTCAAGGACGAGCTGGCCGAGCGCAACAAGACGCGCAACCTGCGTCTGCGCCAATGGCTGGCGCAGTCGGGTCGCGCCGCCGAACTGCAGGATTTGCCTGCCGAGCTGCTGCCATCGCTGATCATTGGCCAAGCGGACAGCTACTGCCGAGCCTGGCTGGCAGGGCGAGTCAAAGGCAGCCCGAGCGCCTATCGCGAAATGCTCGCGCAAGCGGCATGGCGTTCGATTCGTGCCGAAGGTCTCGGCGAGGACTGAAATACGCAGACAAAAAAAGAGCCTCAAAGCTCTTTGATGGGGAGGAAGTAGAGCCCGTGAGGCTCAAGAGGCGTGTGAAGCAAAGCGTGGGCTTGATTGGGGTTCAGAACACCCACGCCTACGCAGCGCCGGATCAATCCGGTCACCGCGTAGCTTCATCCTAGGAGCGTGCAATGGACGACTCAAGTACCGCCAGTCGTCCCTGCACAATGCCGGTTCATGCCGGGCGCGATCCCGGCCAACCGGATTTTTTCAGCGCCGCCAGAAGCGTCTGCCCATCCAGGCCCGGCACCGAATGCCCGTTGCCTTCGCTGCTGTCGCTGGCGAGCAGGGCATTGATGATCGCTTCTTCAACGGCTTCGGTCGCGGCCAGAAACAGCTCGCTGATGTGGTCGTTGTTGACCATGCGCAAACCGTCGCAGGTGGCTGCGCGTTTAGCCTCGTAAGCGGCAGGCGGGACATGATCATTGCCGGTGGCGAAGGCAATGAAGATGTCACCGCTGTGGTCTTCGTTACCGCCGCCGGTACGCGCCAGGCCCAGGCTGGCACGTTGTGCCAGACGCGTGCATTGATGGGGCAGCAGCGGTGCATCAGTCGCCAGGCAGACGACGATCGAGCCCATGCCCGGGTGCGGCAGCGCTGCTCGCAGGAACGGTGAGTCCTTCTGTTCCATATAGCGCCCGACCGGGTAACCATCGACGCGTAATTCACTGCGAATGCCGTGGTTGGCCTGCACGATCGCGCCGACGGTCCAACCTCCCTGGGCAGCACTCAGACGTCGCGATGCGTTGCCGATGCCACCCTTGAACTCATGGCAGATCATGCCGCTGCCACCGCCCACCGCACCTTCGACTACCGGCCCATCCACGGCGCCGTTCAGTGCCTCGGCGACATGCTCGGGCTTGACGTGAAAGCCGTTGATGTCATTGAGCAGTCCATCGAAGGTCTCCAGCACCACCGGCATATTCCAGTAAAGCCGCCCGTCATCCGGCTGCTGCTCTCGGTCCAGCACAATCAGCGCATCCCGCACCACACCGAGGCTGTGGGTGTTGGTAAAGGCAATCGGACTGGTCAGCAAACCGGCCTCGCGAATCCATTCCAGGCCGGTCGCATCACCGTTGCCATTGAGTACATGCACGCCGGCAAAGCACGGTTGCTGGCTGGTCGAGCCGGGGCGCGGCTCGATCAGCGTGACGCCGGTGCAGATGTCACGGCCGCTGCTGCTGCGACCGCGTACATTGCTGTGACCGACGCGCACCCCCGGCACATCGGTAATGGCGTTGAGCGGGCCGGGTTGCATCTGGCCAATCAGGATATCGAGATCACGGGCACGCGGATTCATAGGATTCAGTCTCTTCATTGAAAAGGTCGGGCGGCTTACCGCTCGGATGAGGCAGGCAGATTTCTTGCGCGGGTTACTGGCCGTTCTTGACCTTGCTCCACACCCGCGTACGCACGCGTTCGGCGGCTTTGGGCAAGGGTTCGAGGGTGTAGAGGGTGGCCATGGCGGCAGGGGACGGGTAGACCGCCGGGTTGTCGCGAGTTGCTGCTGCCACCAGCGTTGTCGCGGCGCGATTGCCATTCGGGTACGACAAGTGATCACTGACCGGCGCGATCACTTCCGGCCGCAGCAGGTAATCGATAAACGTCAGGCCTTGGGCGCGATTGGGGGCGTCCTTGAGCAGCACCAGAGTGTCGAACCACACCGGCGCGCCTTCCTTGGGCAGGCTGTAGGCGATCTTTACGCCGTTGTTGGCCTGCTCGGCGTTGGTCTTGGCTTCGAGCATCGCCCCGGACCAGCCAACCGCCACGCAGATATTGCCGTTGGACAGATCGCTGATGAACTTCGAAGAGTTGAAGTAGGCGATGTGCGGGCGCAGCTTGAGCAGCAATGCTTCGGCTTTTTTGTAGTCCTCGGGATCGGTGCTGTTGGGCGGCAAGCCCAGGTAATGCAGGGCGACCGGCAGCATTTCCGACGGCGAATCGAGCATCGCCACGCCGCACTCGCCCAGTTTGGCCAGATTGGCCTCGTTGAACAGCAACTCCCAGGAATCCACCGGCGCTTTGTCACCCAGCGCCGCGCGGACTTTGTCGACGTTGTAGCCGATGCCGTTGGTGCCCCACAGGTAAGGCACGGCGTACTGATTGCCCGGGTCGTTGACCGCGAGTTTCTTTAGCAGATCGGGGTCGAGGTTTTGCCAGCCTGGCAGTTGATCGCGAGGCAAAGGGGCGAGGGCGCCGGCCTTGATCAGGGTCGGCAGGCTGAAGTTGCTCGCCACGACAACGTCGTAGCCGCTGCGGCTGGTCATCAGTTTGCCCTCGAGCACTTCGGCGCTGTCGAAGGTGTCGTACACCGGCCGGATGCCGCTGTCGCGCTGGAAATCATGCAGGGTGTTCGGCCCGATGTAGTCGTACCAGTTGTAGACATGCACGCTCGGTACGTCTGCCGCCATGGCGACCGAGGAGAGACAAAAACAGGCCAGCAGGCCCGGGTTGATAGATCCACGGTGACGACGCATGATGCGGCACTCCTGGCCTGTCGCAGGCCGGTGATGAACTGGAGTGGTCAGGCTAACGGGCCGGTCACACCAGCCCCATTCCCATCATGGGTTACTCGAAAGGGGTAGTGCGTGGACGCGTTGTTGCAGGAATTGCCGGTGCATCAGGGTCTGGCGCGGGTATTTACCCAGCTCGGGCAGGACGGTTTCTGGCGCGCGCTGGTCGACACCCTGCGCCTGCTGGTGCCGCTGGACAATGCCCTCGTCGCCCTGATGCAGGCCGGCCAGCCGCCGCGTTTGCTGATCGACTTCGACAGCAAGGGCTACGTGGACGATCAGCAGGAGCTGGCCGGTTATACCGCCGGCATGTACCTGCTCGATCCGTTTTATCAAGCCGCCGTCAGCGGGATCAGCGACGGCCTGCACAGCCTGGCGTCCGTTGCGCCGGATCAGTTTCTGCACAGCGAGTATTACCAGAGCTACTTTCGTGCCGTGGTGGGCGAGGATGAATTGCAGTTTCTGATCAACGTCGAAGGCGCGGTACTCGGCTTGTCCCTGGGCCGCTCGACCGCGTTTGGCATGGCCGAGCAGGGCCGGCTGTTGTGCGTTCGTGACTGGGTATTGGCGGCGATGCGTCGCCACATGCAGTTGCTGCCGCCGCAAGGGCCGGTGGCTGAAGCGGTGGTGGGTGATCTGGCGACGTTGCTGGACCGTTTCGATGCCCGGCTGACCGCGCGCGAGATCGACACGGCGCGTCTGATCCTGCAGGGCTTTTCCAGCAAGGCGATGGCCCAGCAGATGGGGATTTCGCCGGAGACAGTGAAAGTGCATCGGCGCAATCTCTATCACAAGCTCAACGTCACCGGGCATGGTGAGTTGTTTGCACTGGTGCTGCGGCCGACATCTTTTTGATCAACACAGAAGGGTTTCTGGTGTTTCAGCTGATGCGCTGGAAGACCAGGGCTTTCAGGCCGCTCTCTGGATCGATATCGGGAAACTCTGGCGGGTTGTCCAGCCGATGATCGAAGCGCAGGCTGGGCGCTTCCTGGGTCACGCCATCAATGAGAAAGTCGGAACCGAACGACGGGTCGTTCATGCACGCCAGCACCATGCCTTGCGCGGTGAGCAGTTCCGGCAAGCGGCGCAACACCCGTTGATAGTCCTTGGTCAGCAAAAAGCTGCCTTTCTGAAACGACGGCGGGTCGATGATCACCAGATCGTACGGGCCGCTGTTGATCACCTTGCCCCAGGACTTGAACAGGTCGTGGCCGAGAAAGCTGACCTTGCTCAGGTCGTGGCCGTTCAGGCGGTGATTGTCGCGACCTCGGCTCAGCGCGGCGCGGGACATATCGAGGTTGACCACATGGCTGGCGCCGCCTTCGATTGCCGCCACGGAAAAGCCGCAGGTGTAGGCGAACAGGTTCAACACCCGCTTGCCCGCCGCCTGTTCGCGCACCCAGTTGCGGCCGTAGCGCATGTCGAGAAACAGCCCGGCGTTCTGCTTGCGCCCCAGGTCGACGCGGTACTGCAAGCCACCCTCGACGATGCTCATTTCCTCGATTTCCTCCCCGATCAGCCATTCGGCCGTGCTCTGCGGCAGATAACGATGCTGGATCAGCAAAGTGTGCGCGCCGGACTGCTGCCATTCGGCCGATGCCGCGAGTTGCAGCAGTAAATCCCGCAGATCTTGCAGCTGCTCAGGCGCCGGTTCCTTGAACAGCGACACCAGCACCACGCCCTGCAACCAGTCCACGGTCAGCTGCTCCAGCCCCGGCCAGCAGCGTCCGCGCCCGTGAAACAACCGACGGGTTTCGCTGGGCGCCGTTGCCAGTGCGGGCAGCAAATGAGCGTGGAGGGTAGCGAGGGCTTGAGGGTTCATGGATTACGGTTCGGCCGTTCAAAGGGCCGGCATTTTAACCACAAATGAAGGTTTTCGACGGGCGCTGCGCTTCGAAAAACAACACCTTGGCGAAATCTGCTGTATCAAAAGTGAATTTCTACAAGGCGCGCTGCTCATACCAGATAAGCAGCGGATTCAAAACCGCTTATCAAAAATGTAATTCGGGGGAGTGCTGTTCATGTGCCCTACACCTACGTCGAGCGCGCACCTTCCTGGCGGGTTGATTCTGGTTGTCGAGGACGATCCGTTGATTCTGGAGTTCCTTTGCGAAATTCTCCAGGAGGAAGGGTTCAAGGTCGAACCGCAAACCAGCGCCGACGCTGCGTCGCTGTATCTGGAAAAGCACGCGGCGGACGTTGCGCTGCTGCTGACCGACATCACCATGCCCGGCACGCTTAACGGCGCCGATTTGGCTAATCTGTTCGGCGACCGCTGGCCGGAAAAACCGGTGATGGTCATGTCCGGCTATGAAACGCCCGAGACCTCCGGGGTCAAGCACTCGGTGGCGTTCATCAAGAAGCCGTGGGCGATCGGACAGTTGCTCGATTGTGTGGAAAGTGCGTTCAAATCCAAGGCCCCGCAGCTGCACTGACAAGTGCTACATTGCCGGGCCAGCCTGCCCGGCCAACTGTCAGAGGATTTGTTCTCTTGTCTGCACAAACATCGGTTTTTGATCGCGCGTTCGGCGCGTTCCTGTTCGACATGGACGGCACCGTCCTCAACTCCATCGCCGCCGCCGAGCGCATCTGGTCAGCGTGGGCGGTGCGCCATGGCGTTGATGTCGAGACGTTCCTGCCGACCATCCATGGCGCGCGGGCGATCGACACCATCACCCGGCTGAATCTGCCGGGGCTGGATGCTGAGGAACAGGCGGCGTTCATCACCGCAGCGGAAATCAATGACGTTGAAGGCATTGTCGAGATCCCTGCGGCGGCAGCATTTCTCAACGCGCTGCCGAAAAATCGTTGGGCGATGGTGACGTCGGCGCCTCGCGATCTGGCGTTGCGGCGGATGGCGGCGGCGGGTATCCCCGAGCCGGCGGTAATGATCACGGCGGAAGATGTAAAGGCTGGCAAGCCTGATCCTGCGGGTTATCTGCTGGCGGCGAAAAAGCTCGGTGTCGAGCCGGCGGATTGCCTGATTTTCGAGGACGCTGCCGTCGGCATTCAGGCTGCGGAAGCGGCGGGCGCGGCCTTGATGATTATCACCACCACGCACCAGCACCCGATTGAAACGGCGCATTCGACGTTGGCCAGTTACGATGCGATCGGCGTCAGGGTCGGCGCTGATGGTCTACTTCGTTTGACGGAAATCTGATCTGTTCCGAAATGCCCCTCACCCTAGCCCTCTCCCGGAGGGAGAGGGGACTGACCGGGGGATATTCAGGTAATACGCCGACGTGAAAGGTCTTCTCTGAATCCATAATCGCTATGGTCTTTCAGGTCGACGTCAAGTTCAGCACAACTCGATCGGTTCCCTCTCCCCCGGGAGAGGGCTAGGGTGAGGGGCTACGGTCTGCCAGACACAGGGGATCGTCGATCAAACAACATCCCCGTCACCGGTCGGCAGCTCAACCATGCCGGCAATATCGCAACTACGCTGATCCATGCTTGTGAAATCGTCGCCAAAGTCGAGCGCGGTGGAACTCCCTGCTAACGAGGTAAACGCATGAAGATCGATCTGAGTGGAAAACTGGCCATTGTCAGCGGCAGTACCGGCGGCATCGGCCTGGGCATCAGCCAGTCGCTGGCCGAAGCCGGGGCGACGGTGGTGGTCATCGGTCGCGACACGGCCAAGGTCGAGCAGGCGCTGGCGAGCATACGCCAAGCGGTGCCCAGCGCGCAGTTGCGTGGTCTTACCGCCGATCTGGGCACGGCCGAGGGCGCGGAAAAACTTTTCGCCGCCGAGCCGCGCGCGGACATTCTGGTCAACAACCTCGGCATCTTCAACGACGTCGATTTCTTCGAGACTCCCGACAGCGAGTGGACGCGCTTCTACGAGGTCAACGTGATTTCCGGCGTGCGCCTGGCGCGGCATTACGTGCCGGCGATGGTTGAGCAGGGTTGGGGCCGGGTGATCTTTCTGTCATCGGAATCCGGGGTGGCGACGCCGGCGGACATGCTCAATTACGGCGTGACCAAAAGCGCCAACCTCGCGGTGTCCCACGGTCTTGCCAAGCGTCTGGCTGGCACCGGGGTCACGGTCAATGCGATCCTGCCGGGGCCGACTTTCACCGATGGCCTGCAGGAAATGCTCAAAGACGCGGCCGCCGAATCCGGGCGCGACCTGCGCGACGAAGCCGACGCCTTTGTGCGCAAGGCCCGTCCGACCTCGATCATCCAGCGCGTAGCGGATGTTTCGGAAGTGGCGCATCTGGTCACGTACATTGCTTCACCGCTGTCTTCGGCCACCACGGGCGCGGCCTTGCGCGTTGATGGCGGTGTGGTCGACAGCCTGACGATCTGAATTTTCCAAAAGAGAGGTTTTATGCCAACTGCATCCGCAACCATCGACATCCCGGCCGCGGCCGATCAGGTCTGGCAATTGATCGGCGGCTTCAACACGCTGCCGGACTGGCTGCCATTGATTACCCACAGTGAACTGAGCGAAGGCGGGCGCGTACGCACCCTGCAAACCGCTGACGGCGGCGTGGTCGTCGAACGTCTGCAGACCTTCGATAACGCCGCAAAAACCTACAGCTATTCGATTGAACAGGCACCGTTCCCGGCCAGCGATTATCTGGCGACGATCAAGGTTGAAGCCCAGGGGCAGGGCTCGCGTGTGACGTGGTCGGGGCGCTTCAATGCGCTCGGCGTGAGCGATGAAGAAGTGGTGGCGTTGTTCAACGGCATCTACCAGGGCGGTCTCGAAGCTCTGCGGGCGAACTACCCGACCTGATTGATTCACACAGCACCTATAAAGCATGGGACTTCCTGTGGGAGCGAGCCTGCTCGCGAATGCGTCAGTTCAGTCAACATTGCTGTGACTGAACCACCGCATTCGCGAGCAGGCTCGCTCCCACAAGGTGGATTGCATTCCCTCAGGCCTGACTGATCAAACTCTGCCGACAATCCAGCACCAGTTTCGCCCCACCCAGATCGCTGCTGCCGACTTCAAGACTGAAGCCGTGCAAGCTGACAATCGCTGCGACAATCGACAGTCCCAGACCAAAACCGCTTTGCGGCTGGCCACCCTCGGTGCGGTAAAACCGCTGGAACACCGCCTCACGTTCCGCCTCGGGAATCCCCGGGCCTGAATCGTGCACCTCGATCCGCGTCTGGCCATTGGCATTGACACCACGCAACATCACCGTGCCGCCGGGTGGGGTGAATTTGATCGAGTTGCTCAGCAGGTTCGCCAACGCTTCGAACAGCAACGCGCGGTCGCCATTGAGCGGCGGCAGCGTCTCCGGCATGTTCAGTTGAAAGCGCAGATCGCCTTCCTCGGCCAGCGGCAGATAGAACTCGTGCAACTCCTCCAGCAAACGCACCGGATCAAGTTCGACGAAACCTGAACGGCGCTGGCGATCTTCCAGTTCGGAAATCCGCAGCAATCCGCGAAACCGCGCCATCAGCGTGTCCGCCTCAGCCAGTACCAGATCCAGTTGCGCCGCCTCTTGCGAACCTTCACCCGCCTGTTGCTGCATCCGATACAACTGCGCGCGCAAACGGGTCAGCGGCGTGCGCAAGTCGTGGGCGATGTTGTCGCAGACGCCCTTGACCTCGTTCATCAAGCGCTCGATGCGCTCGAGCATGGCGTTGACGATGGCGGCGAGCATGTCCAGTTCATCTCGGCGATTGGACAGCGGCAAGCGGTGCGTCAGGTCACCGGCGACGATGGCCTGGGCACTGTTCTGAATCGCGCGGATGCGCTGCAACGGCCGACGCCGCAGCAGATGCCAACCGGCGACCCCGGGAATAATCGTCAGCGACACGCCCCAGAACAACGCGTGCAAAATGATCCGCGTCACCGCGAACAGCGAACCGTTGTCACGCAGCAGCACCAGCCAGCGCCCGTCGCGGGTTTGCGTGGCAACGGCATCGCAGCTGTCGTTCGGCAGGGTCGGATCGTCGGAATCGGCGCACTCGGCGAGCATGTGGATCTTGCCGTCGAGTGGCAGTCCTTCGGGAATTTGCTGAAGTGCGCCGCCCAGGTAAACGCCGTCCGCGCTGAACAGACCATAGGCGTCAATACCACGGATATCGAAGGTCATGCTGGCCGCGAGCGCGTCTTCGAGTTGCTCGCCGCGAAAATGCGAGAACAGATGCTGGCGTTGCATCAACGAATGTTTGGCCAGTTTGTCGAGGTAGCCGGATACCTCGTAGTACATGACCCCCATGAGGATCGCGCTCCACGCCACGAACAGCGAGCTGTACAGCGCCAGCAAGCGGCTGCTGGACGAGCGCCAGCCGTCAGACGGGTTCGGCAATGACATAGCCGGAGCCCCGTACCGTGCGGATCAGCGGAACGTTTCCGGCTGCGTCGATCTTCTTGCGCAGACGGCCGATGTGCACGTCGATCAGGTTGGTGCCCGGGTCGAAGTGATAACCCCAGACCTCTTCGAAAATCATCATCCGCGAGAGAATCTGGCCGCTGTTGCGCATCAGAAACTCGAGCAGTTTGTATTCGGTGGGCAACAGCGTCAGCACCTGTCCGGCGCGGCGGGCTTCATGGCTGATCAGGTCGAGTTCGAGGTCAGCGACGTTCAATGTCGTGGCCTGGGTGGCGACGCTGTTCTGTCGGCGCAGCAACACTTCCACCCGCGCGGCCATTTCATCGGTGGCGAACGGTTTGGTCAGGTAGTCATCGCCACCGGCGCGCAAACCGCGCACGCGCTCATCGACATCGGAGAGGGCGCTGATCATCAGAATCGGCGTCGCCACGCCCATGGTGCGCAGGGTGGTGACGATGGCCAGACCATCCAGCTCGGGCAACATGCGGTCGAGGGTGATCAGGTCGTAGTTGCCGCTGACGGCACGGTCGAGGCCCTCGCGGCCATTGTCGACCCAGTCGACATCCAGCCCGTGGCTGCTCAGTTCGGCAACGATTTCCCGCGCGGTCACGGCGTCGTCTTCGATGGTCAAGATACGAGTCATAGGCAGGCCTGCTGATCGGTTCAAACGGAATGGCAGCATTTTGCCAAGAATTTACCGTGACGCTTTAAATTAACTTTCATCTTCGTCGCGACGGTGAATCGGAATTGATCGGATTTGCCTGTCAGCCATCAATGCAGAAAACCCGCAGGCGCTGACCATTTATTGCAAATTGCACGGATCAGCGAAGTTCAAACTTTATAACCTGTTGAAAATAAACAGTTTATTTAGTTTCTGTAACTGGCACGGTCACTGCAATTCCTCACCTGACGAGTTGTAACACCATTTTTCATGCCTGGAGCAGTACAACAATGAATAGATCCCCTGATGGCTATTATCCTGCCGTGGAAGAGTCGAGCAGCGTCTCAGGCGTGTCCTGGGGCGCGATCTTCGCCGGTGCTGCGGCGGCCGCTGCGCTGTCGATGATTCTGGTGCTGCTCGGTTTCGGTCTGGGCTTTTCGGCGGTTTCACCGTGGGCCGGAGAGGGCGTCAGCGCCAAGGGCCTGGGCATTTCGACGATTGTCTGGCTGGCTGTGACGCAGATCATTGCTTCCGGCATGGGCGGCTACATTGCCGGTCGTCTGCGGGTGAAATGGGCGAACATGCACGGTGACGAAGTCTACTTCCGCGACACCGCCCACGGCTTCCTCGCCTGGTGCGTCGCCACGCTGGTCACCGCTGTGCTGGTGGTCGGTTCGGTCAGCAGCGTCGTCAGCGGCGGTGTGCAGGCTGGGGCTAACGTCGTCGGCGGTGCTGCCGGTGCCATGAGCCAGGCCGCCGGTTCTGCCGCAGCCAATACTGACAGCGATCAGTACGGCTACTTCGTTGACAGTCTGTTCCGTGACGACCGTCCGGCTGCCGTCAGCGATGACGCCGCACGCGGCACCGTGACCCGCATCTTCGCCCAGAGCCTGGCCAACGGTCAGCTCAGCGCCGAAGACCGCACCTACCTCGCACAACTGGTATCGCAACGTACCAACCTGAGCCAAGCGGATGCTGAACGTCGTGTCGACGAAATTTACGCCAACACCCAGAAAGCCATCGCTGACGCCAAACTGAAAGCTCAGCAAGCGGCCGATACCGCCGCGAAAGTCGCTGCCTACACCTCGCTGTGGATGTTCGTCGCGCTGCTGGCCGGTGCGTTCTTCGCCAGCTTGGCAGCCACTTTCGGCGGTCGTCGTCGCGATGCGGTCGAGTACGTCGAAGTCGACACCTACACCACTACCACTCCGGTCCGTTAAAAAGGAGAGTCACCATGCGCTCATTACTGCTGTTTTTCCTCGGCGTACCGATCCCGATCATCATCCTGATCGCCCTGTTCGTGCACTGATCCCTCTGAGGCAGGATGCCTCTGCCGCTTTCATCTTCGGGTGAAAGCGGCTTTTTTGCGTTTGGGAACTGCAAACGCAAGCTTGGTGAATTACCCGGTCGGCACGACATTATCCAGCGCTTTGTTCACGGCCAATTCTCCCAACATCACCACTTGCGCAATGCCCAACAGGGTACTGCGCCGTGAGCCTTCGAGCATCCCGGCAAAGTCACCGAGCATCACCGTGGCGGACGCCAGGGATTCGCACGCGTTGACCAGCAAGGATTCGGTGTCGGATTGCGGGTTGACCATGAACAGAGTATTGGGGCTGTACGGCGTGGCGTTGATCCTGGCCGGCGGATTGGAAGGTATGTGTGACATCAGCTGAAACTCCGATGAGAGCCGCTTGGTGTGAGAGAGAACGCCACGGGGTGACGTGCACGCTGGCAGTGAGGGAGCACGCCCCCTCATACCTCGGTTGCGGCTAGTTCGACACGCGTCGGCTGTCGAGCACGCGATTGACGACCAGCTCACTCAGCATGATCACCTGCTGCAACATCAGCAGCGAACGGCGCTTTGCAGGCTCGATGACGTTGCTTATTTCGCGGGCCATGTCGTTCGCCGCAGCCAGCGATTCACAGGCTTCGAGGAGCAAGGTTTCCTCGTCCACCGTTGGGTCGACGAGAAAGATCCGGCCCGGTTGACGATTGGGAATCGTAGTCTTCAGGGTTTGCGGATCGAGATAAAAGTTGATGGCGCGAGTGGCGGCGTCTTTTATGCGCTGAGGCTCCAGAGCGGGGTCGTACGGGATCGAATCGGCTTCTGGCGGGTTTGGCGTTACTTTGAACATGGATGACTCTCTATCTTGAAGGAATGAAGAGCCGTCACTATCGCTACCAAACGAAGGGTGGCGGCCACGCGCAGGTTGGTAGACCGGTCAAGATAGTTAACCCCGGCGCTCACGAATGAGCCCCACGCATGGTCACCATGAAGAGCTGACCCTCAAAGGAGGGGCCGCTTAAAGGGACGCGATACAACTATCAAGAAACGGGCTACCAAACCCGATCACTGTTTTGCAGTGACAGGGAAACGATATAGCCCTACCGATAGCCGTGTAAGCCGGCGGATTCTGATGCACCCGTAGGCAGCGACGCAAGGCGTTGTAGGTCCGATGCCGTAACAGCGCGTGTGATTTAAACATGATCGAAAAAATTGCGTTTATCCACTGCGCAAGGGCCGGCATGCCTGAGCCTTTTGCTTTCGGCAACTCAACAAAGCGACAATCGGTTCCCGAAGTGCCCTAGCTTCACTCCCCCGATTTTTCAATTAAGGAAGAACACGTTGGACAAGAAGGAAACCAAACGCCAGGTCAGCGAAATGCTCGATGGGGGGCGCTCGAAAACCGAGACTTTCAAGGCATTCTCCGGTGGTGCGCTGAAAGACAAACCGCTGGCGTACCTGATCGGCTCACGCCCCGATCCGAATCTGATTGAACGACACGCCGGCAAGATCAAGATCCTTCTCGGACTGACTTACGTTCAGGCGCTGATCGGTCTGGTGGGCGGCTATCTCCTCGGGCTGACCATCAGCACCGGTTTCGCCATCGGACTTGGTTTGTTCGCCGGTGGCGTGCCTTTGCTTTTTGCCTGGGGTTTCTATCGCAACGCGGCCCATGCCTATACGGTGTACGTGATGCTCTCCATCAGCCAGATGCCGCGCATGTTCAAGGAATATGCGGATGACCCGATCGGTACGGTGGTCGGCGTGGCGATCACGCTGGCGATGATCTTCTACGTCGCTTGGCTGAAAAACCTGCTGTTCCCGGACCTTGCGTTGATCGGCGCAAAGAAGATCAAAGGCCAGTTCGTCTTCTCCAACTAACCGTTTCCATCCCGCCATTTTCACTGGCCTGGATCAATATTTCCCCTGGCGATATCGCCTAACGTAAATGATCCAGGCCTTTGCTGAGGTATGAGCTACAGTGCTTGTCGCGCACCTCGTTGCGCTGACGAAGTATCCGCGTCGACGTTGAAAACACAGCAAGAAAAGCGTCGACGAGGCGTAGTGCAGCAAGGAGCTGACACAACCTCAACTGAATCTTCACGGACGAACACCGTAATGAACTGCCTAGAAAGAACCTTCGATATCCAGCCCTTGGTGCAGGCGGACATGACCGTGCACATCAATGGCCAAGCGGTCAGCGCCGCCATCGGCGAAACCGTCCTCAGCGTCATCCAGTCCCTCGGCGTGCGCCAGATCGCACGCAACGACCACGATCAGATCAGCGGCGCCTATTGCGGCATGGGCGTGTGCCAGTGCTGCCTGGTGAAAATCAACGGTCGCCACAAACGCCGCGCCTGCCAGACCGTAGTGCGCGACGGCATGCTGATTGAAACCCAGATCAACCGCGTCGTCGCGCAGGAGGTCGTATGAGCCTGCAACCGTTGATCGTCGGCGGCGGGCCGGCGGGGATGGCGGCGGCCATCGAACTGGCGCGCCACGGCGTGCGCTGCACCTTGCTCGAAGAGGCTTCGCGCCTCGGCGGAGTGGTCTATCGCGGGCCGTTGCGCGACGGCGTGCAGCTGGATTATCTCGGCCCGCGTTATTCCGAAGCACTGGACAAACTGCACGGTGAATTTCAGCAGCAGTCAGGGCTGATCGACGTGCTTCTGAACCATCGCGTGGTCGGCGCTGAAGGCACCCGCGCAGTGGTGGTGCTCGACGGTGATGAGCAACTGCACGAGATCGCTTATCCGCAACTGCTGCTGGCCGCCGGTTGCCATGAGCGCAGTGTGCCGTTTCCCGGCTGGACGTTGCCGGGAGTGATCCTGCTTGGTGGTCTTCAATTGCAGATCAAGAGTGGCGTGGTCAAGCCGCAAGGGCCGGTGATCATCGCCGGCACCGGGCCGTTGCTGCCGCTGGTTGCGACCCAGTTGCATGCCTCTGGCGTGCGCGTCGCCGGCGTCTACGAGGCTTGTGCGTTCGGCAAGATCGCCCGCGAGAGTCTGGCGCTGTTGAACAAACCGCAGCTGTTCCTCGACGGTTTGAGCATGCTCGCTCACCTCAAGTTGCACGGCATCACGATGAACTACGGTTGGGGGGTAGTCGAAGCCCACGGCGAGGGCGAATTGAAAAGCGTCAGCGTCGCGCCGTATTCGCCGACGTGGGAGGCGGATCTGTCGCGGGTCGAGCGTTTCGAAGCGCAGACGCTGGCGGTCGGTTACGGTTTTATTCCGCGCACGCAATTGAGCCAGCAGATGGGCCTTGATCACGGCTTCAGCGCCGATGGCTATCTGCGTGCCAACGCCAATGTCTGGCAGCAAAGCAGCGTGGCGCATGTGCATCTGGCCGGCGACATGGGCGGGATCCGCGGCGGCGAAGCGGCGATGCTCGCCGGCAAGATCGCCGCCACTTCGATCCTCCTGCAACGCGGTGTGCTCGACGCCGAGCTGGCCCGGGTGCGCCGCGATCGTTACGCGAGCAAGCTCAGAGCGATCGTGCGCTTTCGTGCGGCGGTGGATCGCTACACCGAGCGCGGCGTTGGTCAGATCGCTTTGCCCGCAGCCGACACGGTGATCTGCCGCTGCGAACATGCGACCCGCGCCGACATCGATCTGGCGCTGGAGCAGGGTGTGCAAGACATCGCCAGCCTGAAAATGCGCACCCGCGTGAGCATGGGCGATTGTCAGGGGCGGATGTGCGTCGGCTATTGCAGCGATCGCCTGCGCCAGGCCACCGGACGTCAGGATGTCGGTTGGCTGCGCCCACGCTTTCCAATCGATCCGGTACCGTTTTCCGCGTTCCAGTCCCTCGGCACGGAGGGCGCTTGCCATGAGTAAGTTCTACGACGTGGTCATTGCCGGTGGCGGCGTGATCGGCGCCTCCTGCGCCTACCAATTGTCCAAACGCAAAGATCTCAAGGTGGCACTGATCGACGCCAAGCGCCCCGGCAATGCGACCCGTGCTTCGGCGGGGGGGTTATGGGCGATCGGCGAGTCGGTCGGCCTCGGTTGCGGGGTGATTTTCTTTCGCATGATGTCGGCCAACCGCAAGCGCGAAACCCAGGGCGCTGCGGTAGCGGTGGACGCCAGTACGCCGCATATTCTGCCGCAGTCGTTTTTCGATTTTGCCTTGCAATCCAATGCGCTGTACCCGGCGCTGCATCGCGAGCTGAAAGACAACCACGGCATGGATTGCAAGTTCGAAAAGACCGGATTGAAATTCGTGATCTATGACGACGAAGATCGGCTCTACGCCGAGCACATCGTCGGCTGCATTCCGCATCTGGCCGATCAGGTGCGCTGGCTCGATCAAGCGGCGTTGCGCGCGGCCGAACCGAGTGTCAGCCATGAGGCGCGCGGGGCGCTGGAGTTTCTCTGCGATCATCAGGTCAGTCCGTTCCGCCTCGCCGATGCCTACATGGAAGGCGCGCGGCAGAACGGCGTCGACATCTTCGTCAACACCAACGTCACCGGCGTGTTGCATCACGGCACTCGTGTGACCGGCGTGCAGACGGCAGAAGCGGGCGTGTTTCACTGCAAGACGCTGATCAACGCCGCCGGTGCCTGGGCGGCGGATTTGAGCGAGTGGGCGACGGGAATTCGTATTCCGGTGAAACCGGTGAAAGGGCAGATCCTGCTGACCGAACGCATGCCGAAAATCCTTAACGGCTGCCTGACCACCAGCGATTGCTACGTGGCGCAAAAGGACAACGGCGAAATCCTTATCGGCAGCACCACCGAAGACAAAGGCTTCGACGTCACCACCACCTACCCGGAAATCGCCGGGCTGGTGCAGGGCGCGGTGCGCTGTCTGCCGGAGCTTGTGGACGTCAATCTGAAGCGCACATGGGCGGGGCTGCGTCCGGGCTCTCCGGATGAGTTGCCGATCCTCGGGCCGATGCGTGAGGTCGAGGGTTATCTGAATGCTTGCGGGCACTTCCGCACCGGCATTCTGACCTCGGCGATTACCGGGGTGTTGCTGGATAAACTGGTGAATGACGAACCGCTGCCGCTGGATATCACGCCGTTTCTGGCGGATCGGTTTGCAGTCGCGCCGGTCGAGCCCGCCCCCGCGCTGGAACGGGCCTGACCCAATCCCCTGTGGGAGCGAGCCTGCTCGCGAATGCAATCTGTCAGTGAAGTATTGGGTGACTGACACGACGCTTTCGCGAGCAGGCTCGCTCCCACAGTTGGATCTGCGCAAGGCACGATCAGGACTTGCGCGCTTCTTCTTCGAGCTGATCCGATTCAAACAATTTGGCCAGTTCCGCCCGGGCTTCCTGGGCGGTCTGCAGGACTTTGGCGGCGTCGTCGTAGACGGCGTGTTGCGCCTCCAGCACCTGTTCGTCGTGATGCTTGAAACGCTTGATCCGCGCATCGGCCTGGGCTTGGGTCAGACCGAGGCCGACCAGCGTGCGCCGGCTCATTTCCAGGCTCGAATAATAGGTCTCACGAATCGCTTCCGCGCCGACATCCACCAGGCGATGCACGTGCTGACGGTTACGCGCGCGGGCGATGATTTTCATGTGCGGATAGAGCTTGTGCACCACTTCGGCAGTCTTGATGTTGGTCTCCGGATCGTCCGTGGCAATGACAAAATATTCCGCTTCGCCAACCTTCGCCGCGTGAAGGATTTCCGGGCGCATCGGGTCGCCGTAGAACACTGGCACACCGCCGAAGCTGCGCGACAGTTCGATGGTTTCCACCGAGGTGTCCAGCGCAACGAACTTGATGTTCTGCGCGCGCAGAATCCGCGCCACGATCTGGCCCATCCGGCCCATTCCGGCAATCACCACACGCGGCGCTTCGGTATCGATTTCGCGGAATTTCTCCGGCACTTCCACTGGCTGTACTTTCGGACTGACCAGCCGTGCGCAGATCAACAGCAACAACGGCGTCAGCGCCATTGACAGGGTGATGGTCAGCACCAGCAGGTCGTACAGACGCGGCTCGAACAGGCCTTGATCGCGGCCGATCTTGAACACCACAAACGCAAACTCACCGCCGGCAGCGAGGACGATGCCGAGGCGGATTGCGCTGATCTTGTTCAATCCTCCTGCCAAGCGCCCAACCACGAACAGCAGCGGCAATTTCAGACCGATCAGCAACAAGGTCAGGCCCAATACGGTGATCGGCGCGCTCAACAACAGGCTGAGATTGGCGCCCATGCCGACGCTGATGAAAAACAGCCCGAGCAGCAGGCCCTTGAACGGTTCGATCTGCGCTTCCAGCTCATGCCGGTATTCCGAATCCGCCAGCAGCAGACCGGCGAGAAACGCGCCCAACGCCATCGACACACCGACCAGATCCATCAGCCACGCCGTGCCGATCACCACCAGCAACGCCGTGGCAGTGGATACCTCGGGCAGACCGGTTTTCGCCACCACGCGGAACACCGGACGCAGCAGATACCGCCCGCCGATCACCACCACGGCAATACCGCCGAGCACCTGCAAGCTGTGACGAATATCGTCGGCGGTGCTGGTGTGGTGATCGACGCCGGCGAGCATCGGCACCAGGGCGATCAATGGAATCGCCGCGATGTCCTGGAACAGCAGAATCGCAAACGCGAGACGCCCGTGGGGGCTGGTCAGTTCCTTGCGTTCGGCAAGGCTTTGCAGGCCGAACGCGGTGGAGGAGAGCGCCAGACCGAGGCCCAGCACAATGGCGCTGTTCAGCGGCTGGCCGAACACCGACAGCGCCAGCACGCCGATCACCGATGCGGTCAACAGCACCTGCGCCAGACCGACGCCGAACACGGATTTACGCATCACCCACAAGCGGCGCGGCGAAAGCTCCAGTCCGATGATGAACAGCAGCAACACCACGCCCAGCTCGGAGATATGCGCAACGCTTTGCGGGTTGCCGATCAGGCCGAGCACCGACGGGCCGATGATCACCCCGGCAAACAGATAACCGAGCACCGCGCCCAGTTGCAGACGTTTGGCCAAAGGCACGGTGAGCACGGCCGCGAACAGAAACACGACAGCGGCTTGCAACAGATTGCCTTCATGGGGCATTGGAACGACTCCTGACTACGGGTACGGCGGGGGTGACAAGGATAAGGGTTACGCGGTCTCCAGACCATTCGAGATCCAATGTGGGAGCGAGCCTGCTCGCGAATGCGCTGGGTCAGTCACCTATCCATAGACTGATGCTCCGCATTCGCGAGCAGG
>Ga0308163_10000736_pt1 | contig 46891 bp, 23 predicted proteins | sample PhyTR1_FD_201037 | JGI IMG/M metagenome (GOLD analysis project Ga0308163, IMG submission 201037) | Phyllosphere microbial communities from UC Gill Tract Community Farm, Albany, California, United States - DLSLT.R1 | ecosystem: Host-associated > Plants > Phyllosphere > Unclassified | place: USA... | reverse complement strand
CGGAGTGAAGGTACGACGACGAAGGAGTCGCCAAACCAGGAGCAAGCACCCTTGGTTACTTGGGGTGCTTTTCCAAGTAACCCGCCGAAGGCGGAACGCTTCTGCCGTTAGGCAGAACCTTGACTGACCAAATCCTCACAGACATAAAAAAGGGCAGCATCCCCACGGATGCCGCCCTTTTTCAAAAGCCCGACGTATTACGCCTTGGCGCGCAACAACGCCTCAAGCTTCTCCTGATCGCGGGCAAACTGGCGAATGCCCTCAGCCAGCTTCTCGGTCGCCATCGCATCTTCGTTCGACGCCCAGCGGAACTGGCTTTCGTCAAGCGTCTGACGTGGCTCGCCACCGTTACCCGGCTTGAGCTTCTGCACCAGAGTGCCGGTGTCTTCAGATAGCTTTTGCAGCAGGTCCGGGCTAATGGTCAAACGGTCGCAGCCGGCCAGTTCTTCGATCTGGCTCAGGTTACGGAAGCTGGCACCCATGACCACGGTTTTGTAGTCATTGGCCTTGTAGTAATTGTAGATGCGGGTGACCGACTTGACGCCCGGGTCTTCGGCACCGACGTAGTCCTTGCCTTCGGCCTTCTTGTACCAGTCGTAGATGCGACCCACGAACGGCGAAATCAGGAACACGCCAGCGTCAGCACAGGCTTGGGCCTGAGCGAAGGAAAACAGCAGCGTCAGATTGCACTGGATGCCTTTCTTTTCCAGTTGCTCGGCCGCCTTGATGCCTTCCCACGTGGAGGCGAGCTTGACCAGGATGCGATCACGGCCGATCCCGAACTCTTCATAGAGACCGACGATGCGCTCGGCCCGAGCGATGCAGGCGTTGGTGTCGAAAGAGATGCGGGCGTCCACTTCGGTGGAAACTCGGCCCGGAACCACTTTCAAAATTTCCTGGCCGATCGCCACGGCGAAACGGTCGCTGGCCACGCCGATGTCATTGTTGGCGCCGCTGAACGCTTCTTTCAGGCGGTCGGCGTTGCTGTCGCTTGAGGCGGCTTTGAGCAACAGGGAAGGGTTGGTGGTGGCATCAACCGGCTTGAGCTTTTCAATGGCAGTGAAATCGCCGGTATCGGCAACGACGGTGGTGATTTTTTTGAGTTGTTCCAGCTTGGAAGTCATGAGCGTGCTCTGTCCTGTGGGTGTGATGACATTACCCGAGCGCCGCCGGTCACTCAAGGGCGTAAACCGCAACAAACATGCTGATCCAGAGGGCTGCATTTGCGCAAACAGCAGACCTGTGGGTCAGCCACGACCCCGAAAAAACATGACGTTGAGGTTGTCAGCCAGGGTGCGTGGTTAACGGTTCCCGAGGAGGGCGGATACTCGATCCAGACTGGTTGGAGCCCGCAGGTGGCGGGTTGTTCCCCGCGTTGTCGTCTATTGTGGTCTGACCGATTCGGGCGAAAGGGATCATCACCATGAAGAAACTGATCAATGACCCGCTGAGTGTCGTCGATGACATGCTGGAAGGCGTTGTGCTGGCGGATCAGCGGCTAGTGCTGCTGGAAGGGGAAAACATCGTTGCTCGCCGGGATTTTCAGGCGCTTGGCCAGAGCGGCAAAGTCAGCATCCTCTCGGGCGGTGGCGCAGGTCACGAGCCCGCGCATGGGGGCTATGTTGGCCGCGGCATGCTCACGGCCGCGGTTGCCGGGCCCGTGTTTACGTCGCCGAGCGTCGACGCAGTCTTGAAGGCCATCATGACCATCGCCGGACCGGCAGGCGTGTTGCTGATCGTCAAGAACTACACCGGCGATCGCCTCAACTTCGGGCTTGCGGCGGAAATCGCCAGGGCCGCGGGCGTGGAGGTTGACATGCTGGTCGTCGGTGACGATGTCGCGGTGGATCACCAGGGCGGGAAAGTCGGGCGGCGGGGCATTGCCGGAACCGTGTTCATTCACAAAATCGCCGGTGCGGCAGCGGAGGCCGGACTCACGCTGTCGCAGGTCAAGGCCGAAACGGAGCGTGCGGCTGCGGGGTTGTTCAGCATGGGCCTGGCGCTTGGCGCCTGCACCGTGCCTGCCGCCGGAAAACCGGGTTTTCACCTCGGCGACGATGAGGTCGAGTATGGGTTGGGCATTCATGGGGAAAGCGGCGTGCGCCGTGGCCGCATTCAATCGGCGGACGAGATGGTCGACGTGCTGTTGGCTCGCATCGTCGAGCAAAGTGAGCTAAAGGCCGGTGAGCGTATTGCGCTGATGGTCAATAACCTCGGCGGTACCGCGGTTCAGGAACTGGACATCGTGGCGCGTCAGGCGTTATCGGGGTGCGCAGCACTAGGACTGCAGGTCGAGGCCATCATGGTGGGTACGTTCCTGACAGCCCTTGAGATGGCGGGATGTTCGCTTTCAATCCTGCGTGTCGATGATTCGCTGCTCAAGCGACTCAACGCACCGACTGACGCGACCGCATGGCGGGGCATGACGACGCCCGGTTCTGTGGTATCCCGAGTACCCGTGGTGAGCGCGACCGAGCAGCATGCGTTCGCAGGCGCGTCCTGGTCGTCGGATCAGGCCGAGGTCATGAGGAAGATATTGCAGGCCGTCAGCCAGGCGTTTCAGCAGAACGAAAAGGTGCTGACGGAGCTCGATTCAGTGGTGGGGGATGGCGATATCGGCATCAGTCTGGCGCGAGGTGCTCGGGCCATCGATGCGGCGTTGGAGTCCTTTGCGCTGGATAGGCCAGCGGTCGCATTGCTACAGCTTTCAGCAATTCTGCGGCGGGTCTTGGGCGGTACGTCGGGGCCGCTGTATGCCGTTTTCGTTCTGCGCGCGGGTGTGGTGCTTTCCGAGCACGCCGAGCCAGGTTCTGTAGGTGCATGGGCCGAGGCATTACAAGCAGGCTGCGACGGGATGGCGAGGCTCGGCGGTGCCAGTGCGGGCGACAGAACGATGCTCGATGCGCTGATTCCTGCTTCGGCTGCGCTTTCGTCTCAAGCCCAGGGTGTGGCCGCGGCTGATGCGGCGTCGCAGATGGCTATTGCCGCAGAGAACGGGGCAGAGGCGACGCGTACGATGTTGCCGAGCAAGGGACGTTCTTCCTACCTCGGTGAGCGGGCGCTGGGGCATGTCGATCCAGGGGCTTACGCGGTCGCCCTCTGGATGCGTGCGGTCGCTTCGGCCATGGGCGGTTGAAGCGGGTGATGAGAGAGGACGCTCTGGCTGGTCTGTGACGAAGACTATAGCCAAAGGCTTACACGGCCTGAGGCGAAACTGCCCTATGAACTGAAACATTTGAGGGTTACATTGGATCCATCAAGTGAAGCGAAGGAACCGCTTTGCAGATCAAGGATGATCAGCCATGGCGCGGAGCGCTGCCGACAGGATGTTGGAATGGTTTTGAACTGAAAAACGACCCGCTTCGGCGGGTTTTTTTATGGCCGCAATTTGAGGGGGTGTCGAGTTTTTTGCCGCTGTAGGCGGTTAATTCTCTATCCAACGTTTCCCATATGCGCAATACACCACTCACCCTGTAGGAGCAATCGGAGGTTACGACGGCCGCGAACGCGGTGGGTCAGCGAAATCACTGTTTTATGGCACACCGCATTCGCGGCCGTCGTAACCTCCGACTGCTCCCACAAGGTGTGCGGTGGGTCAGTCAAATCACTGTCTTGGGCACACCGCATTCGTGGCCGTCGTAACCTCTGACGGCTCCCACAAGGTGTGCGGTGGGTCAGCGAAATCACTGTTTTATGGCACACCGCATTCGCGGCCGTCGTAACCTCCGACTGCTCCCACAAGGTATTCAGTGATCAGCAGATCCCAGGCATACGCAGGCAGTTTGCAGTCACTGACTGCCCGCACCACCGCACGCACTGTCCACCTCTTTCACCAGCGTGTTCTCTTGAAACACCTGCAGATGCACTTGGCAGGTCCCGCCCGCAGGCAGGTTCAAACTCACGCTGTTGGCTGGAACACCGCTCTGCACATCGCCTTGCTGATTAATGCTCGACGTCCCGTTCACGCTCGTCTGGCTGACCGTCATGCGGTATTGCAGCGTCATCGGGACCGGGTTTTCGATGTGCGGGCGAATGACCACCATCGCGCCATGGCGCTGGGTATCTATCGATACCGCCAGCTGGGAAACGTCCATCATCAGGTCTACCTCTGGGTGGCGCTGGCTTTCATGTTATCGCCGTATTGGGTCACGGAGACCGTACCGCCGAATCCGGCCTGGTTCACGGTCGCTTGGTTTGACTGTCCGTACTGCCCGACGAATGCCTGATTATAGGCGCCGGTCTGCACCACGTTCGCCGTGTTGTCGGTGCCGTGCTGCGCAACGCCGGTCTGGTTTTGGTTGCCAGACTGTGTGACCTGGGTGGTGTTGCCCGAGCCGTTCTGCTGCGCGGTGATCGAGTTGTTCGCACCGCTCTGGTTGATGGCCGCCTGGTTGCGACTGCCCACCTGACTCTGCACCATCCGTTGCGAGGCACCGCTCTGATCGACCCGCGCCTTGTTGTAGGAACCGATCTGAGAAATCGTTGCGACGCTGTTGCCCACCGTGATGTCGGCGTAGCGATCTTCGCGCAGCAGATCGGCAGCGTGGCAGAGGGTGCTGCCGAGCAGCAAAGCCGCCAGCAGCAGGCCGTTTCGACCCGTGTTATTTTTGAGTGACATTCTTGTCTCCAGTTGGCAGCAGCGCCCTGTCGGCCTCAGCCATCGGCGCCGTGGACATTTGTTCGTCATAGCTCTGCAGGTAGCTCTGCAACAACGGCTTGTTCAGATCGTCGGGGTTCTTGAGGTTCCAGCTGCCGTCGCGTGCACCTTGGGCAATCATGTGGATCAGTGCGGTTTCGATGGCTTCACGTACGCATTGCTGCACGGGTTCGTTGCGTGACAGGCCTGTTTCCACTTCCAGCAAATGCTTGAGCGAAACGAAGCGGAAAATGCCGAAGTCCACCTGAATCGAGAACACGGTCTTGGTCGTGGTGATGCTCTGAATGATGTCGCCGGTCCGGATGTCGATTGCCCTCAGGTTCACCGTCACCTGGTCCTGGCGATAGAGCTCGGACGGCCCGACACCGAGGTAGCGAACGCCGATACCGCCGGTTCTGACGTTGCTTTCATAGGCGACGATCGCGCCTTCGATGATCATGTTGGCCGGACGCAGGGCAGGCAGTTGAACCTGAGACTGGTCTTGCGGCTGCTCCAGTGCGCGGATGATCTTGCGCTCGGTCAGCAGGTCTTGCAGGTTTTCGCGTTCGACCGGTTTGAACCAGCGCGAATCACGCAGCGCAGTGATCAGCAGCGACGCGGCGCCCTGAGTCACTGACGTGGAAAAAGAGCTGTCGGGTGACGGTTTGTATTGACCGGTCTGGTCACGCAAGCCGTACACGGCAACGCTGATAGGGCCCGCAGGGGCGGGCAGGTGCGTCAGGTCTCGCAGGCTTTGGGTCGGTGGCGACAGCGTAGCGGGCGAGATTGTCGCTGCAGGACGCGAAGTGGCACAGCCGGCGATTAGCATTACGGCAGAGACAATCAATGTAAACGAACGGACGCGCATTCTTATTCTTCCTACAAAGAAAACCCCGCCGGATCACCGGCGGGGTAAGACATCTTAGTGTTGGTAGACAGTTGCGACGTTGCCGCCACCGCCAGACTGGCTGACGTTGGCGACCATGTTGTTGCCCGATTGAGTCACGCCCACCACGTTGGCAGCGCTGAAGTAGCCCGAGCTGGAACCGGTCTGGCTGACGGTTGCGCGGTTGTTGTTGCCGGTTTGCAGCAGCGATTCTTCGTTGTAGTTGCCGGTCTGGGTGCTGGATGCGTAGTTGTTGTTGCCACGCTGCTGAACGTTGGCTTCCAGCGAGCTGCCGCTCTGATAGAGGCCCGCCGTGTTGTAATCACCGCGCTGTGTGGCAGTGGCGGTGCTGGCGCTGGCGCCGTTCTGTTGAACGTTGCCCAGGTTGTTGTTGCCGTTCTGGTCCAGTTTGGCAGTGACCGAGTACGTGCTGTTCAGCTGCAGAACACTGCCGGTGTTGGCGTTGCCGGTCTGGTTGACGGTACCGGAGATGAAGCTGCTGTTGCCCTGTTGGGTCACGCTTGCCAGGTTGTAGTTGCCCGACTGGGTGATGGATGCGCCAGTCCCGTTGCCGTTACCGGTTTGCGAGGTGGTCGCGGTGTTGTTGTTGCCGTTGCCCTGAGTGATGCTGGCGCTGGTACGGGTGTTGGACGCCTGACCGATGGTCGCGGTGTTGTACGCAGAGGATTGATCCAGGGTTGCGGACTGACCCAGCACGTAAGAACCGCCGGTCTGTGTGATCGCGCCGGAGTTGTTGTTACCGGACTGCTTGGCAGCGGCGCTGTTGTAGTTGCCGCTCTGATTGATATTCAGGGAGCTGTATGTGGCGGTCTGGCTGATCGCGGCGCCCGAGTAACGGCCTGCAGCAGGAATGCCGGCGGTGTTCTGGCTGCCTTTCTGGTTGATGTTGACGGTCGACTGGGTCGCGCCTTGCTGGTCGACGTTCAGGGCGTTGCTGGAACCATCCTGAGTGGTGTTGACGGTGCTGTCGTCAGCCATGGCTGCGCCAGAGAGAGCCATCAGGACAGCGAGAGACAGAAGGGATTTACGTACGTGCATCATGATCTTCCTTTTTCAGTTTTGTACTTGGGTTGGGGTGTTGCAAATCGTCTTGCGGCAGGTCTTACGGTTGATTCACTTGAAACTGGGTGGTCTGGCCGGTGTTCTTGTCGGTGGTGACAATCTGCAGCAGCCCGCCTTGAAGGTTGGTGATCGAGATACGGAAGTCGGTGGTTTCAACGATCCCGGGCACCAGTTGGCCGTTGGCGCCGACGATGCTGGAGGTCACGGCTGACGACACGCGGCTGAGAATGGCGCTCTGCAACATGCTGTTGAATTGCGTCAGTGCGGTCTGTCCCGATGCGCCGGATGACGACGACTTCTCGGTGAAGTGGTTTTGCGCCTGCGCCTGGTTCAACAGCACCGGTCCGTTCAGCGGGTTGCCACCGAATGACGGGTTGTTGGGCACATAAGCCAGCTCGCTGGCGTGGGCGTTGACAAAGGCGCCGGACACAAGTGCCAGGCTGACTACGGCCAGTGAAATGCGCTGCATATCCATACCTTTCATAGTTCGTCGCGGCCCAGGTCCGGGTCGCCAAAAAATTGTGCGAGTTGGTAATCGAGAATCGCCTGGTACACCTGCGCCGCGGCGTCGGCGCCGATGGCGGGAATCAACGTACGGTTAGGTGGCAGGAACATCGAGAACAGGCGGCGGTTGCCGTAGTCGACGAACACTTGACTGCCCAGACGTGCAGTCGGGCGTTCGCTGATGGCGACGGTGAAGGTCCCGTCCTCGTCCTTGTCGCGCCACGCACTGGCAAAACTGTCGTAGAACGCACGACCGGCCATGGTCATGGTCTGGCCGATCACCAGGCCGCCTACATCTCGGCGATTGAGCGTGCGGTGTTGATCGACGGTCGCGGAACTGTTCACGCTCGTTTGTGCAAAGAGTGTGGATGCCGCGCACAGTTGTACGATCAAAACGCAAATAGCGCGTGAGTACGTCATGTTTTAGGGGTCGGTGTTACAGAGTTGGTACTTGTTATATAGGAATAAATTCACTTTGCCACTACGAACTTAAAAATAATGTCATTATTTTTATTGGCGTCAAATTGCGTGCGGTTTTTTAGTTGGGTCGATAGAGGCTTAATGAAAAGTGGACAGAATTCATGGCGTCAAAAAAAGCGCTATAGGGTTGGGCGCTAGCCCTTGTAAATGCTGGGGTTTGCGCATGGGTGGGGGCGCCTCGGTGAGGCCTGTTCATTTGAATGTCGAGGTGTCGTACTGCGCGGAGAGCCTTTTACGTGTGTTTAATATTAGCTTCTTATTAAGGGGGCGCGTTTGAAGTCAGTGAGCGTGTGAGATGAAGTAGGCAGTGGTCAGGGTGTTTTCTCTTACCGTTATTATCTGGCGTCAGGGACGTCTTGTAATGAAAGTTTGGCAATAATAATTAAGCGTCATGTTTAATTGGGTAAGTGTTTTGAGGGTGTATGTAAGTCAGTCAATTTGCGCCGTCTCAATCAGGTGTCTGAACGGGAGGCGTCTGGCACGCGGCTTGGATCCAGACATTGTTCGTGCGGTAATCGAGTCAGATGCACGGCGTTGTTCTGGCGGATATGGGACTCGGATTGAGGCGCGAACCCTTCTTGTATCAATTGTGAAACACCCGCGAAGTTGCGCAGAAGTGATGTCTCATTGCTACTTAGTTCGGACGTCGGGAACGGGGCATTGCACGCCGCACGCCATCCGGAACATGGCCATGCGCCTACAGCTTGATCCCGCTAACTGTTAAACTGCGCGCCCATTACGCCTGACCCTTCTGACCGCCCCATGCTGCCAATGACCGCTTCACGCACCGCCAGCGCGCCCCGCGAACCTTCACGCCGCTTCTCCGTTGCGCCGATGATGGACTGGACCGATCGCCATTGCCGGTTCTTCCTGCGCCTGCTGTCGAAGAACGCACTGCTGTACACCGAGATGGTCACCACCGGTGCCTTGCTCCATGGCGACAGCGAACGTTTCCTGCGCCACGATCAGAGCGAGCATCCGCTGGCGCTGCAACTGGGCGGAAGCAATCCGGCCGACCTCGCCGCCAGCGCACGTCTGGCGCAGGCGGCAGGTTACGACGAGGTCAACCTCAACGTCGGCTGCCCGAGCGACCGGGTGCAGAACAACATGATTGGTGCGGTGTTGATGGGCCACCCGCAGTTGGTTGCCGACTGCGTCAAGGCGATGCGCGATGCGGTGTCGATTCCGGTGACCGTCAAGCACCGCATCGGCATCAACGGCCGGGACAGCTATGAGCAGCTCTGTGAATTCGTCGGCACGGTGCGCGACGCCGGCTGCACCAGTTTCACCGTGCATGCCCGTATTGCGATCCTTGAAGGCCTGTCGCCGAAGGAAAACCGCGACATCCCGCCGTTGCGCTACGAGGTCGCCGCGCAGCTCAAGCAGGATTTCCCTGACCTGGAATTCATCCTCAACGGCGGCATCAAGACCTTGGAGCAATGCCAGGAACACTTGAAAACATTCGACGGCGTAATGCTGGGCCGCGAGGCTTACCATAACCCGTACCTGCTGGCGGACGTCGACCGCGAATTGTTCGGCGGCACTGAACCGCCTATCACCCGCGCCGAAGCACTGGCGCAGCTGCGCCCATACGTCGAAGCCCACCTGCGTGATGGCGGCTCGATGCACCACATCACCCGCCACGTGCTGGGGCTGGGCACGGGCTTCCCCGGCGCGCGCAAATTCCGCCAGCTGTTGTCGGTGGACATACACAAGACCGACGACCCGCTGGGCTTGCTGGACAAGGCCGGGGAGTTGTTGGAAGGGCGGTGAGTTGCTCGCTGAAAGTGTCGGTCGGACGGTCCGATCCATCATGGGGCAATGCTCGTAAATCGTGTGTAGCCGGCTTGCTGCAGGCTGCGTTCAGACGAATGCGGTGGGTCAGGTACGTCGATAGAGAACGACCTACCGAATTCGCTGCCGTCGTAACCTCCGACGTCTCCCACGGGTAATGTGGTGTTCCAGGATGCAACTGCTGGTATCGGGCATGTGTTCAGCCTGAACCACGCCAGACTCAGGGATCGAGCCCGCGCAGCACGCGCCCGACCTCGGTCTGAATCTGATACGCTGGCGCTTCCACGACATTGAAATCCTGGGTGTAACGCTGGGCAAACCCGTCGACGCCCCATTCCTGATACTGCTGGACGTGTTTGAGTTCGTGCGCCCACAGGGCAACGTCGTGTTCAGCGGACTCGGCGGTGCGGAAGACGATGATGTCGATCAGGGTGACGGCGCCGATGTCGGGGTTTTGCATCATGGCGCTGGCGGCGCTGAATTCGCCTTTGTCACCGACTTTATAGAGGGCTGCGTCCAGCACGCTGGGCGGATACCAGCGCAGCAGTTGCTCGCGGATCGCGTCGGGAATGGGTTGTGTACCGCTCATGGCGGCGTCGGCACGGGACTGGCTGAGCCAGAGAGCAAGTGCCGGACCGGCGACCTGGGTCACTTCGGTGGGCAGGCCGCCGCCGAGGATCTGTCCCAGATCGGGCAGGCAGATACAGCCATTGAGGCAGATGAGTTTTTCCCCGGACGGACAGGACACTGGGTCGGCAAGGGCGCTGGCAGTGAGGCAGGAAAGAAGCAGGGCGAGCAGGGCGTTGCGCATGAATGTGTCCGTAACGGAGGTGCGCTTAGCCTAACTGCTCGCCGGGATTTTCTGTAGCCCGGCTCAACGCCGGCCGGTGCGCGTGCTCACGTCCACCCAGACCGCCAGTACCAGAATGCTGCCCTTGACGATCATCTGCCAGTAGCTGTCGACGTCGAGCATGGACATGCCGTTGTCCAGGCTGGTGATCACCAGCGCGCCAAGCAGCGCGCCGTACACCGTGCCGGACCCACCACGCATGGAGGTGCCGCCGATGAAGCAGGCGGCGATGGCATCCAGTTCACCCATGTTGCCCGCCGACGGCGAACCCGCCGCCAGACGCGCCGTGTTCACCAGCCCCGCCAGGGCGCACATGACGCCCATGATGCCGAAGATCCACAGCTTGACCGCTTGCACGTTGATGCCCGACAGCCGTGTGGCTTCCATGTTGCTGCCCACCGAATAGATGCGGCGGCCGAACACGGTCTGGCTGGTGATGTAGCTGAAGACGCCGAGCAAGACCAGCAGCAATAACACGGGCACCGGAATGCCGTCATAGCTGTTGAGCGTATAGACGAAACCTGCCAATACCGCGCCGATCAGCACAACCCGCAGAACATCGCGCAGCAGTGCGTGCGGGGCCAGACCATGCAGGGCGCGGTTGTGGCGCTGGCGCCAGGTCAGGAACAGCGTCAGGGCAAACAGCAAAACCCCAAGCGTCACGCCGATCAGCGGCGGCAAATACCCTTGGCCAACATAGACCAGTTGCGGCGACACCGGCGCAATGGTTGTGCCGCCCGTGATGCCCAGCAGAATCCCGCGAAACGCCAGCATGCCGCCCAGGCCGACAATAAAGGAAGGGATGCGCAGGTACGCTGTCATGGCGCCGTTGGCCAGCCCGATCAGCAGCCCACACAGCGCCACGATGCCGAGGTTTACCGGCAGGGGCACGTGGTAGACCACGTCAAGAATCGCCGCCACGCCGCCCAGCAAGCCAAGCAACGAACCCACTGACAGGTCGATTTCACCGCTGATGATCACCAGCACCATGCCGCAGGCCAGGATGCCGGTGATCGACATTTGACGCAGCAGGTTGGAGAGGTTGCGCGGCGTGAGAAAGCCGCCTTCGGTCTGCCAGCTGAAAAACAGCCAGATCACGGCGATGGCGATGACCAGCGCGAGCATTTTGTAGCGGGTGAAGAGTTGTTTGACCTGGTTCATTTAAGCGGAGCTCCCCACAGCGGCTGGTCGATCATTATTGTTATGTCCGTCGGGCTGGCTAAGCGCGGCGGCGAGCACCTGTTCCTGAGTCAGGTCCTGATTGATGAAGTCCCCACGCAGCTGGCCTTCGCCGATCACCAGTACGCGGTCGGAGACGCCGAGCACTTCGGCCAGCTCCGACGACACCATGATGATCGACACGCCATTGGCGGCCAGTGCGCCCATCAGTTTGTAGATCTCGTACTTGGCGCCCACATCGACGCCGCGCGTGGGCTCGTCGAGGATCAGCACGCGCGGCTGGGTCAGGAGCATCTTGGCCAGCACCGCTTTCTGCTGGTTGCCGCCCGAGAGGCTGGTGATCGGCAGGAACGGGCTCGCTGTCTTGAGGTGCATGCGCGCGATTTCCTTGTCAATGCTGCCCAGTTCCTTCTCGGCATCAATGCGTGTCAGATGCGCGAAACTGTCGAGCACTGCCAGGGTAATGTTCTGGCCGACGCCAAGGTCGGGGATGATGCCCTGACGCTTGCGGTCCTCGGGCACCATGCAGAGCCCTGCGCGAATCGATTTCAGTGGCGTACGGGTATCGATTTTCTGGCCTTCCAGCCAGACCTCGCCCTCATAGCGTCCGGGATAGGAGCCGAACAGCGCTGACACCAGCTCCGTGCGACCGGCGCCGACCAGCCCTGCAATGCCGAGGATCTCGCCGCGCTTGAGGGTAAAGGAGATATCGTCGACGCGTTTGCGTCTGGGGTTGTCGACGTCGTAGCAGGTGAAGTGCCGCGCTTCGAAAATCACCTCGCCGACGGCGTGGGGTTCGGTGGGGTAGAGGTTGCTCATCTCGCGGCCGACCATCTGGGTGATGATCTTGGGGATGTCCATGTCGGCCATGGCGGTGGTTGCGATGTGTTTGCCGTCTCGGATGACCGAAATCGTGTCGCACACAGCGGCCACTTCATCGAGTTTGTGCGAGATGTAGACGCAGGCCACGCCCTTGGCCTTGAGGTCGCGGATGATGTCCAGCAAGACGTCGATTTCGGAGCGGGTCAGTGCCGATGAGGGCTCATCGAGGATCAGCAGGCGGGCTTGCTTGTTCAGTGCCTTGGCGATCTCGACCAGTTGCTGATAGCCACCGCCGTACTGGGAAACCGGCAGCGAGACGTTCATGTCGGGCACTTTCAGCTCGCGCATCAGGGCTTCGGCACGGTGGATCATCGCCGGGTAATTCATGCGGCCGCCCGGCAAGGTCAGCTCATGGCCCATGAAGATGTTTTCTGCCACCGACAGGTCGGGGACCAGCGTCAGTTCCTGGTGGATGATGACGATCCCGGCGGCCTCGGTCTCGCTGATGGAGTGGGCTTTGAGCGGCTGGCCGTCCCAGACGATTTCGCCGTCCCAGGTGCCATGGGGATAGACCGCTGACAGCACTTTCATCAGGGTCGATTTGCCGGCGCCGTTCTCGCCACACAGGCCGACGCACTCGCCGGGCCGGACCTTGATGTCGATGCCGTTCAAGGCTTTGACACCGCCGAAGGATTTGACGATGCCGTTCATTTGCAGCAGGTAGTCGGACATTGCATGGTATTCCAGGACAGGCCGGAGTTCTCGTGTAGGAGCGTGGCTTGTCCCGCGATCGGCTGCGAAGCCGTCGTAAATTCAGCAGACGCGTTGTGTCAGGCAAACCACAGTGTCAGGATTTACGACGGGTTCCCCGCCGATCGCGGGACAAGCCACGCTCCTACAGGTGTCGGTGCAGGGCTCGCACTACAGCGATGGCACCCTGCAAGGGGCGATCACTTCCCGGCGATCTGATCCTTGGTGTAGAACCCGTCCTTCTCCAGCAGGTCGATGTTGTCCTTGGTCAACGGCGTCGGGGTCAGGAGGATGGTGTCGACCTTTTTCGTGCCGTTGTCGTATTGAGAGCTGAACGCCGGTTTCTCGTTGCGCGCCAGTTGCACCGAGAGCTTGGCGGCTTCCGAGGCGATCAGCTTCAGCGGTTTGTAGACGGTCATGGTCTGTGTGCCGTCGATCACGCGCTTGACCGCCGCGAGGTCGGCGTCCTGACCGGAAATCGGCACCTTGCCCGCCAGTTTCTGCGCGGCCAGGGCCTGAATCGCACCACCGGCCGTGGCGTCGTTGGAGGCGACAATGCCGTCGATCTTGTTGCTGTTCTTGGTCAGGGCGTTTTCAACGATGCTCAGCGCTTCAGTCGGGTTCCATTCCTTGACCCATTGCTGGCCGACTATCTTGATGTCGCCCTTGTCGATGGCCGGCTGCAGCACCTTCATCTGGCCTTCGCGCAGCACTTTGGCGTTGTTGTCGGTCGGGGCGCCGCCCAGCAGGAAGTAGTTGCCTTTCGGCTGCGCCTTCAACACCCCGGCGGCCTGCATTTCGCCGACTTTCTCGTTATCGAAGGAGATGTAGGCGTCGATGTCGGCGTTCAGGATCAGGCGGTCATAGGACACCACCTTGATCCCGGCTTTCTTGGCCTCGGCCACCGCGTTGGTCAGCACGGTGGCATTGAACGGTACGATGACGATCACGTCGACGCCGCGAGAAATCAGGTTTTCGATCTGGGAGATCTGCTTCTGTTCGTTGGCATCGGCCGACTGAACGAAGACTTTGGCGTCCATCTTCTCGGCCGCCGCGACGAAGTAGTCCCGGTCGCGCGACCAGCGCTCCAGTCGCAGGTCGTCGATGGAGAAACCGATTTTCGGATGGGCCGAGTCGGCCATGACCGGCAGACTGAGCAGAGCCAGGGCGCTGGCGAGCAGGGTGCATTTCAGGTTTTTCATTGTGGTGCGTCCTTTTATTGTTGTTTGGGGGCACTTCCTGAGCGTGTACGTATTTCCGGGTAAAACTGTAGTGAGTTGTCGGAGCCCGCGAGCAACGAATTGTCGCGAGATTGTAACCGCCACCTTTTGAACCACTGTGCGAGTCTTTTTGCAGGAGCCAGCGTGCTGCGATCGGCTCCCACCCGTCATGCGGCGGCCGCGGACGAAGGCGGTGTGTCAGTCAATCGCAAGGGTGAGTGACGCACCACATTCGCCAGCAAGCCGGCTCCTACAGCATCAGTGCAAGACCTGGGAGCCGGCGCCAGACACTGCTCAGCGGTAGATGAATCTGTTCACCACGCCTTCGAGCATCTCCTGACGGCCACTGACCGCCTGTGGGTTGAGTTCATGGTCGAACGCATGTTGCGCCAGCGCTTCCAGGCTGAACTCCCCGGACAGGACAGCGCGGCCAAACGGTTGATCCCAACCGGCGTAGCGGGTGTCCTTGAACTGCTGAAGCTGATCGTTTTCAATCATGGCCGCCGCGCGCTCAAGGGCCAGGGCAAGCACATCCATCGCCGCGACATGGCCGTAGAACAGGTCCACTTCATCGAGGCTCTGACGGCGCACCTTGGAATCGAAGTTGAAGCCACCGTTCTTGAATCCACCGGCCTTGAGGATCTCGTATGTCGCCAGGGTCATCTCTTCAACACTGTTCGGGAACTGGTCGGTGTCCCAGCCGTTCTGCGGGTCGCCGCGGTTGGCGTCAATGCTGCCGAAGATGCCCAGCGAGGCCGCTGTGGCGATTTCGTGATGGAAACTGTGGCCCGCAAGGGTCGCGTGGTTCGCCTCGATGTTGACCTTGATCTCCTTCTCCAGGCCGTATTGCTGCAGAAAGCCGAACACGGTGGCGCTGTCGTAATCGTATTGGTGTTTGGTTGGCTCCTGCGGCTTGGGCTCGATCAGCAGGTCGCCCTTGAAGCCGATCGCGTGCTTGTGCTCGACCACCATGCGCATGAAGCGCCCCAGTTGTTCGCGTTCGCGCTTGAGGTCGGTATTGAGCAGCGTCTCATAACCTTCACGACCGCCCCACAGCACGTAGTTCGAGCCTTTCAAGCGCTGCGTGGCGTTCATGGCACTGAACACCTGAGTGGCGGCATAGGCGAAGACTTCCGGGTCCGGGTTGCTGGCAGCGCCCGCAGCAAAGCGCGGATTGCTGAAGCAGTTGGCGGTGCCCCACAGCAACTGGATGCCATTGCTTTCCTGATGACGTTCAAGCTCGTCGACCATGTGCGCGAAGTTGTGGCGGTATTCCTTCAGGCTGGCCCCTTCAGGCGCCACGTCAGTGTCATGGAAGCTGTAGTAATCGATGCCCAGTTTGGAGAAGAACTCGAACGCGGCTTCAGCTTTGAAGCGTGCGAGCTCCATGGCATCGCCCGGTTTGATCCAGGGACGCTTGAAGGTGCCGACGCCAAACATGTCGGCGCCTGGCCAGACGAAGGTGTGCCAGTAGCAGGCCGCCATGCGCAGGTGCTCGCGCATCGGCTTGCCGAGGATGATTTTGTCGGCGTTGTAATGGCGGAAGGCAAGGGGAGAATCGCTGTCGGGACCTTCGTAGCGAATCCTGTCGATCTCGGGGAAGCAGGGCATCGGTCGTTTCCTTGTTGTTCTGGTTGATCGGCGACTGTCCCGATACTAACAACGGGCCCGGCCCTCAAAATTATGAAAATCACCAACTCGGTGTTCGATTTTGAGTATTGAGATTCACCTCGCGCAGGCCTAGTCTGTGCCGACCTGTTTCACCGGCTCGGGGAAAAAACAATGAAAACCGTCCCGCCCGTTCACCGTATTGCCCTGTTGTTCAATGGCGGCAAGATCTACGATCGCGGCATCATCACCGGCATCGGCAATTACCTGAGCAGCACGCGCGCGTCCTGGGATCTGTTCCTCGAGGAGGATTTTCTCTGCCGTTTGAAAGGCATCGAGCGCTGGCAAGGCGACGGGATCATTGCCGACTTTGACGATCCGCTGATTGGCGAGGCGCTGGCCGGAAGCAAACTGCCTGTGGTGGCGGTGGGCGGCTCTTACGAAGACGAACGCGCCTACCCGAAGCACATTCCTTACGTGGCGACCGACAACTTTGCGCTGATCAAACTGGCGTACGAGCACCTGATCGAGGCCGGGCTGACGCGTTTTGCCTGTTTCAGCCTGCCGGAAGCCCAGAGCAATCGCTGGGCGCAGGAGCGGGAAAAAGCCTTCCGCCGTCTGCTGCAACGGGACGGTTTGCGCGGTGAGGTCTATCGAGGCTTGAGCACCAGCGCGCCGCTTTGGGACAGCGCCGTGGAACAGCAGATCGCCTGGTTGCAAAGCCTGCCCAAACCCATCGGCATCATTGCCGTGAGTGACGCACGTGCCCGTCAGTTGCTGCAGGCCTGTCTGACGGCGGGCATCGCCGTGCCGGAGCAGGTGGCGCTGATCGGCATCGACAACGATCCGCTGACCCGCACCTTGACCCGCGTGCCGCTGAGCTCGGTGATCCAGGGCACCCAAAGCATGGGCCGCACGGCTGCAGCCTTGCTGCACCAGATGCTGCACGGCATGCCCTCCACGACAAGTCAGATCCTGGTGCCGCCGGAAGCCATCAACGTGCAGGCCTCGAGCCTGCACCAACCGTTGGGCAACCCTTACGTCATGCAGGCGCTGCACTTCATTCGACAGTACGCGTGCCAAGGCATCAAGACTGCGCAGGTCGCGGGATACGTCGGGATCTCGCGCTCTTCGCTGGAATCGCATTTCCGCAAGGCGCGCGGTTGCAGCGTGCATGACGAAATCCTTCGCTTCAAATTGGCGGCGGCGGCTTCGCGGCTGGAAAAGACGGATTCGGCCATCGCCGACATCGCGCAGCATTGCGGCTTCAAATCCGCGCAGTACCTGCATACCGTGTTCCGCCGAGAATTCGGCTGCACCCCGCGCGAGTATCAACAGGACGTCGCGCATTGATTTGCTTTTGAGGCACGGCCTGCCGGGCGTGCCTGACCATAACAACGACAACATCATGGGAGTCATCGATGCATCCGATTCGTTTAGCGCTGGTGGGTTACGGCAAGATCGCGCAAGACCAGCACGTGCCGGCGATCCGCGCCAACCCGCAGTTCGAGCTGGTGGCCGTCGCCACCTTGGGTCCGCATTGCCCCGGCGTCGACAATTTCAGCTCGCTCGCCGATCTGCTCGCGCACGGTCCGCAGGTGGATGCGATTGCCTTCTGCACACCGCCGCAAGGCCGTTTCGCGCTGGTTCAACAGGCCCTCGACGCTGGCAAGCATGTGCTGGTGGAAAAGCCACCGTGCTCAACCCTCGGCGAAGCGATGTCGCTGATCGATGAGGTGAAACAGGCGGGTGTCAGTGGGCTGTTCGCCTGGCATTCGCGTTTCGCGCCGGGTGTGGCGAACGCGAAAGCATGGCTGAAGGGCAAAACCCTGACCCAGGTGCGCGTCGAATGGAAAGAACAGGTGCGCAAGTGGCACCCCGGTCAGGCGTGGATCTGGCAGGCGGGCGGTCTGGGTGTGTTCGACCCGGGCATCAACGCGCTGTCCATCGTCACCGATCTGCTTCCGGGTTCGCTGTTCGTCACGTCTGCCGCGTTGAGCGTGCCGGACAACTGCCAGTCGCCGATCGCCGCGAACCTGAGCATCCGAAGCCAGGCCAAGGTGGAAGTGCTGGCCGAGTTCGATTTCGACCACAGCGACAACGAACTGTGGCGCATCGAGCTGCACAGCGATGAGGGCATGATGCGTCTGGATGCCGGCGGCGCTCAGGTCAGCATCGATGGCGTGCCGCAGGGCGTCTCGGAGGAGGGCGAATACCCGGCGATGTACCGGCATTTCGCGCAATTGATCGCCGACAAGCAGAGCGACCTCGACTTGCAGCCGCTGCGCATTGTGGCGGACAGTTTTTTTGTCGGCAGCAAGGAGACGGTTGCAGCGTTTCACGAGTAAAGCGTTGCTGTGACGTAGTGCGCATCCTGTGGGGATGGTTTGTTCGCGAATGTAGTGGTGTTGAGACCAGCCCGGTGGGAGCGAGCTTGCTCGCGAATGCAGTGGATCAGAGACATCCATGCTGAATGAATCACCGCATTCGTCAGCAAGCTGACTCCCACAGATTGCGCTTAGTCTCCGGGTGAACTCAGGAACTGTGGGAGCGAGCTTGCTCGCGAATGCTGTGGATCAGAGACATCCATGCTGAATGAATCACCGCATTCGTCAGCAAGCTGACTCCCACAGACTGCGCTTAGTCTCCGGTTGAACTCGGGACCTGTGGGAGCGAGCTTGCTCGCGAATGCAATGGGTCAGATACATCCAGGGGAATGACACACCGCATTCGTCAGCGAGCTGACTCCCACAGATTGCGCTTAGTCTCCGGGTGAACTCAGGACCTGTGGGAGCGAGCTTGCTCGCGAATGCAATGGGTCAGATACATCCAGGGGAATGACACACTGCATTCGTCAGCGAGCTGACTCAATGCAGGGAAGCCAGATAACAGTCCGGGGAATGAACGAAGCGCAGATTCGGGCGTTAACGCCGGATCAGAACTGGCCAACGCCCGACAAGGCGATACAGAACGAAACGATCAGCATCAGCAGAATGGACATGTTGATGGACATTGGGGAAATCCTTGTTCGGGTAGTCAATGTCGGCATGATCCCAATCCGCGATGGGAAAATGAACGGCGTTCTCGAGTATGTTGGCTATCGACACAATCAATAGTCCGTCGCTTTGAGCCTATGGCAGCAGCTGTGCTAAGCGAAACGCTGCAGCCGGTTGACTTCATGGCTTGCCAGCGCGGGTGTCAATGAGCGCTGCGTTACAGCCAGTCCTGCGGATTGTGTGTTACCCGTTACAAACCCTTGAACATTTCCCAGAACGACGCCCCGACGCCGGTGATGCTCTCGCCCGCAATCAACCCTGCCGCTGCGGTGATCGCGAAGCGCTCGGTCACACTGGGCCAGCGGCGGCTGACGATCCAGGTAAGTACGGCGCCCAACCCCATCATCATTGATGTTGAAGCGGGCAGCACGAATGCCAGCCCGAGCGCGGCAGTGCTCGGCAACCATCGCGCGAGACGTTGCGGCAACAGGCTGTCCAGTCCCCCCAGCAGCACGCCAAAAAACGCGCCGATGAAAATGGACCAGCGAATCTGTGGCGACAGCGATTCCAGGCCGTGAGTCAACGTCTCGGCAACGGCCTTCCAGGTGGCGACGGCAGGCGCGGGCCATTCTTCGGTGAGCAGCATGTGCTGCGGGTCAGGGATCAGTGTCAGATACACCGCGACCCCGACCACGCTGCCGATGAAGATCCCCAGGCATTGGGCGATCACCTGTTTTTTAGGCGTTGCACCAATGGCCAGCCCGACCTTGAAATCGTTCATCAGGTCGGTGGATTGACCGGCCGCGCCGCCCGCGGTGTTGGCGCTCATCAGATTGATCGGTACTTGGCCGGGTGCAATGAGGCCGAAGGTCAGTTGCGAGAGCTTGCCGATGGCGCCAATTGGGGCGATTCCGGTCGCGCCGACGACGCGCGCGGCGACCACGGCCAGACAGATCGCCAGCGGAATGCTCAGCAGCGCCATCCACAGATCGATGCCGAACAACGCCGCCTGCAAACCCACGACCAGGGCGATGGACAGCACCAGGCCGATGGCAGGTCCCGGCGAAAAAGGCGCGCGGGCGCGAGGCGTGCTGCTGGCCGTTGTTTTTTTGGGCGCTTGAAACAGGCGGATACCCAGGGCGGTCAACGTCGAGCACACCATCAGGCTCACCCCTGGCCACAGTAACCATTCCACCAGTTTGGCGAATTGCGGACCCTGGGCATCGGGCGCAAGCATCACCCAGCCATGATCGATCAACCAGGGTGCCAGGCCGCCCCACGCCAGCAGCGCACCCAGCAGCAGGGTCAACCCGACCCGAATGCCGATAATGCCGCCAAAACCGATCAGCAACAGTGACGGGTCCAGGGTGAAGGTCAGGCGTTCCAGTTGCGCGGTGGGCGCCCAGCGCGGGATTGCCCAGACAAAACCGTCGACCCATTTGACGGCTGCGGACAACAGCGCGGCGCTGAACAGCACCTTGATCCTCGCCACCGCTTCATGTCCGTGGTGGTAGATGTGCTGAAGGGTTTCCAGCGTCGCCATGCCCTCGGGAAACTTCAGGCCATGATCGTTAAGCAGGGTGGGGCGCAAATACCACGCGATCCAGATGCCAAGGAAACTCACCGAAAACACCCAGGCCATCATCGGTATCGGGTCGAGTTGCTGGCCGGTCAGCAGCGTATAGGCCGGAATGGGCGCGACCAGTCCTCCGGAGATGATCGATGCAGCCGCCGAGGCCACGGTCTGGTTGATATTGCTCTCGTGCAAGGTCCACGCAGGTTGATGCGTGTTGCGTCGGGCCAGGCTCTGCCAGACGCCAAATCCCACCAGCAGCGCGATGATCGACATGTTGAACGACCAGCCGATTTTCAGTCCGGCGTACACATTCGATGGCGTCAAGAGGATGCCCAGCACGGCGCCGGTCAGTACCGCGCGCAGGCTGAGTTCGCGTTCGACACGGACAGGGGACAACGGCGTGTTGGCGTAACGGCCCATGGCAAATCCTGTGCAGGAAGGGAAAGCAAGCCCTGAACAAATGAGCCCTGTCGACCCGGAAGGTTCAGCCCGCAGGGATATGCCCGTTTCATTCGTTTCTCGACATGCCCCGCGAGGTCTACCTGAAGACCGTCAACACCAACCTCAATGGCGCCTATTTCGCGGTGCAGGCAGCGGCGAACCAGATGAAGAGTCAAGGCAAGGGCGGGGCGATCATCGCCGTCAGCTCGATCAGTGCCTTGGTGGGCGGCAGCATGCAGACTCACTACACCCCGACCAAGGCAGGGCTGCATTCGTTGATGCAATCCTGCGCCATCGCATTGGGCCCGTATGGCATTCGCTGCAATTCGGTGCTGCCCGGCACCATCGCCACCGACATCAACAAAGACGATCTGGCTGATGAAGAGAAACTGGCCTACATGACTTCGCGCACGCCTCTGGGCCGTCTCGGCGAACCGGATGACGTGGCGGGACCGATCGTGTTTCTGGCGTCCGACATGGCGAAGTACGTGATCGGTGCGTCGTTGCTGGTGGACGGTGGGTTGTTTGTGAATCTGCAGTAGCGAATGTGCGGCTTTTGAGTCTGACCGGAGGCCGTGGGCAGCGGAGCTAGCTCGCGATTTGGCGCGCAGCGGCAGTAGACCTGCAAACACGATCAGCCTGGCACACCGCGCTGGATGGATTCAGGACCGCTGCGCGCTCCATCGCGTCCGTCGTAACCTCCGAATGCTCCCACGCCCTCCGGGCAGAAGCGGGATTGCGGTCTGCCTGCACGCCTTCTAGGCGGTAGCAACGTCGCAATAGGCGTGACGGTATGCGATTGGTTTTATATTCTCGCCGCAGTCCGTAGCTGGTGATCGTCATGCTGACTCTCGGCACTAATTTGACAGAGTTGGAAGTGATAAGGAGCGTCGCTTGCCCGCGATCTGCCGCATCACACGCTCGCCCGACAAGGCCGGGGCTGATAGGGTATTCCCGATTTCGCACTGCACCGATGCTCCCGCACTTAAGGACCTCCATGCCCTCCACACCGATCCGCATCACCGACGAACAGACCCTCTCGGACAACTGGTACGTGCTGAAGAAATACAGCTTCGATCTGCAGCGCCGCGATGGCAGTTGGCAGTCGCAGACCCGCGAGGTGTACGACCGTGGGAACGGGGCGACCATCCTGCTGTACAACCTGGAGCGTCGTACCGTCGTGCTCACCCGTCAGTTTCGGATGCCGGCATTCGTCAATGGCCACAGCGGTTACCTGATTGAGGCCGCTGCCGGTTTGCTCGACAACGCGAGCCCGGAAGAGCGCATCCGAATGGAGGCCGAGGAGGAGACCGGGTACGTGGTCCGGTCGGTGAAGAAAATCTTCGACGCGTTCATGAGCCCCGGTTCGGTCACCGAGCGCATTCACTTTTTCATCGGTGAGTATCAACCCGCCGACCGCATCAGCGATGGCGGTGGCCTGGAAGAGGAGGGCGAGGACATCGAGGTGCTTGAATTGAGTTTCGAAACGGCCATCGCCATGATCGAAAGCGGGGACATCGCCGACGGAAAAACCATCATGCTGCTGCAGTATCTGGAGCTGCGCTTGATGCGATGAAAGCTGCCCTGAACGGATAAGCAGGGGGCTGTCAAATCGGGCCCATCCTGCGAAGCACGTCACAGTGAGCGTTGACAGCTATCAGTCCCGGCTTATTTTTTTGACCGAAAAAAAGCGCTCCCACCTCCTGAGCGCTACCTCGTCAAAACGCGGTGTCGCTCCATCTAATACCTGTAAATCAGTGGTTACAGCCCGTTAGCCATCAATAAGCCGCCATTTGGTGGTCATCTGAACGACCCCGCCCTTATACCGAAAGTTTCACCAATCGGTAAAATTTCTTACATTGCAATGAGAATCGTTTGCGTTATTCTTCGCATTCTTTCGTTACCAAGGATGTCGAACAAGATGGATTTTCGTCCTGCAATGAGCCAGCCAACACGGCTTCGCTCCACCTGTGTGAACGGGGCTTGCGTATCGATTGATCCTCGTCTTGATGCGCTGATGGGCACCTACAACACCCATCGGGAAGGGCTGCTGCGCCTGGCGGCAAAATTCCTTGGCTGCCGTGCCCGTGCCGAAGATGTGGTGCAGGACGCTTTCGTGAAAATGCTCGAAAGCGACCTGGCCTCCACCGAACCTGCGCGTTACATGTTTCGGGTGGTGCGCAACCTCGCCATCGACCGACTGCGTCGCCAACGCCTTGAGCGCAACCATGGCGCCGAAATCGAGCTGGACGAGCAGCCACGCTTCGAGGTTTCGCCCGAGCGCGTGCTGGCCGGACGCGAGTCGCTCAACCAACTGGTCGGCGCCCTCAACGAGCTGCCCAAGCGCATGCGCATCGTGTTCAACCTCAGTCAGATTCAGGGCTACACCCAGCGCGACGTTGCCAAGGTCATTGGCACGTCTCCGACGATGGTCAACTTCCTCCTGCGCGACACCCTGTCTCACTGCCGCGCGCGGCTGGGCGAGATCTAGGCGTCGTCGATTCCCCTTTATGTTTTTTGCTTCCACTGCCCGGAGTCATCCATGAAATTAGTTCGTCTGGTCTTCCAGCAATACCGCTGGCCACTCGCGATGGTCCTGCTGCTGAGCATCAGCAGCGGCCTGTTGAGCGTGGGCGTGATTGCCTTCGTCAACCAGCGCATGATCAGCACCCACGACGGTCTGGGCACCGCGTTGTGGCAGTTCGGCCTGATGCTGTTGCTGCTGCTGGCGCTGGCGTCCGGGGCGTCGCTGTCGCTGACGGCCCTGGGTCATCGCTTCGTCTACGGGCTGCGCCGGGTGATGGTCAAACGCCTGCTGGACACCCACATCGAACGCATCGAATCCATTGGCGGGGCGAAAATCTTTGCCAGCCTGTCGAGCGACATTCGTGCCGTGACCATGGCGTTCGTGCAGTTGCCGGACCTGATCTACGGCACCGTGCTCAGCGTCGCGTCGTTCAGTTATCTGGCCTGGCTGTCGCCGTCTTTGTTCATCACCACGCTGTGCTGGATGGCTTTCACGCTGGGCGTCGGCTGGTTGCTGGTGGGCAAGCTCAACGCGCACATCCGTGCCTTGCGCGAGTCGGAGGACACGCTGTACCAGAGCTATCAGGGGGTGATCGATGGGCGCAAGGAGCTGACCCTCAACCGCGACCGCGCCCGTCGTCTGTACGAAGAAACCTTCGACGTGGCAGCCCAGCGCTATCGCGAACATTTCACGCTCGCCGACCGGTATCACGGGCTGGCCAGCAACTGGGCGAACATCATGGTGCTGGGCACCATCGGTCTGGCGTTCTATCTCGCCAATGGTCTGGGCTGGGCACCGACCGAAGTGGCCGCGACCTACGCGCTGACCGTGCTGTTCATGCGCACGCCGCTGGTGCTGGCGGTGGCCGCCATCCCGGCGCAGATCTCCGGCCGGGTGGCGCTGGACAAAGTGGAGTCGCTGGCGCTGGCCGAGCACCACGACAGTTTTGAGGTCGCCCCCAGCCACATCGTCGGCCACTGGCAGACCCTGGAATTGCGCGACGTCGAATACCACTACCCGGCACAGGGCGAGGAACCGGGTTTCGATGTTGGCCCGGTCACCCTGACCCTGCGCCGTGGCGAAACCGTGTTCCTGATGGGCGGCAACGGCAGCGGCAAATCCAGTCTCGCGCGCCTGCTCAGTGGCCTGTATCGACCCTCAGCCGGTTCGATCCTGATCGACGGTCAGGTCATCGGTTCAGGCGACTGGCAGGCCTATCGTCGCCTGTTCGCCAGCGTGTTCACCGATTTCCATCTTTTTTCGCAACTGCTCGGCGGCGACGGCCAGAACGCCGAGTCCGCGCACATTGACCATTGGCTCGATCAGCTGCACATGAAACACAAGGTGCGGATCGGCGAGGGTCATCTGCTCGACACGCGTTTCTCCCAAGGTCAACGCAAGCGTCTGGCGTTGCTGCTGGCGTTGCTTGAGCAGCGCGACATCCTGCTGCTGGATGAATGGGCCGCCGACCAGGACCCGCTGTTTCGCCGATTTTTCTATCGCGAGCTGCTGCCGATGTTCAAGAAGGCCGGCATCACCGTGTTCGCCATCAGTCATGACGACCAATACTTCGACCTGGCCGACCGGCTGGTGAAAATGGAGTCCGGTCAGCTCAGCGAATTGCAAGGCGATCGTCGCGACAACGCCAGCCGGGATGCGGTGGAAGAGATCGGCGGCGCGTACGCCATGAAAACCGTAAAGGCTTTGTAAGTTTTTTCATCGGCAAAGACTAAACAGCCGGAAGGCTCAGGCGTCTTTGTAATGATAATCACTCTTACTCATTCTTGATGCCCGTGAGCGGCCCAGACGTCTGTGGCAACGGTCACGTACCCGCTGGAACTCACGGCGCATCGCTCCTAACGAGAGGGAAGCATGGAACTCGTCTACGACTACATCGGCATCGGTTTCGGCCCGTCGAACCTGGCTCTGGCCATCGCCACCCAGGAGCATGCACTGCGCAGCGGTCTGGCGCCCCAGGTGTGTTTCCTCGAAAAGAAACCTGCCTTCAACTGGCACGAAGGCATGCTGATCGACGGGTCCACCATGCAGATTTCCTTCCTCAAGGATCTGGTGACGCTGCGCAATCCGGCGAGCCGTTTCACCTTCGTCAATTACCTGAAGGAACGCGGTCGTCTGCAGGATTTCATTAACCTCAAGACGTTCTTCCCGACTCGCGAGGAGTACACCGATTACCTGACCTGGGCCGCTTCGCACTTCAACGAGCAGGCGCATTACGGTGAAGAAGTGATCTCGGTCGAACCGCATTTTCAGGATGGCCGTTTCGTCGCCGTTGACGTCCTGTCCCGTGGGCCGGGCGGGGGTGTCTCCCGTCGCCGGGCGCGCAATCTGGTGTTCGGCATCGGCGGCATCCCTCAGGCGCCTGCCGCGTTCGACGGCATCGACGACCCGCGGGTTATGCACTCGGCGGGGTATCGCGGCGGCATCGAACGCTTGCTGACCAATCGCCCCGGCCCCGTGCGTGTCGCGGTGGTCGGTGGCGGTCAGAGCGCGGCGGAAATCTTCGAAGACCTCGCCAGCCGGTTCGACAATGTCGAGGCCAGCCTGGTGATTCGCGGCAGCGCGTTGAAGCCGTCGGATGACAGCCCGTTCGTCAATCAGATCTTCAACCCGTCGTTCACCGACACCATCTTCAATCACAGCGAAGAACGCCGCGACGCGTTGTTCGCCGAGTTCCGCAACACCAACTACTCGGTGGTCGATACCGACCTGATCGAGACCATCTTCCAGCGCCTGTACCAGCAGAAAGTGCGCGGCGAGCAGCGTCACCGGTTGCTGACCAACCGTGAAGTGGCGCACGCCGAAGTCGGCGCGGGCGGCATCGAACTGTTCCTGCGCGACGCGCCTCATGACCAGACGCACAGCGAGACCTTCGACGTCGTGGTGTTGGCCACCGGCTACCGCCGCGACTATCACCTGGAGCTGTTGGCCGGCGTACAGCCTTACATTCAAGGCGCAAACGTGGATCGCCACTACCGCCTGCCGCTCAGTGCGGGCAGCGAGGCGGGCATCTTCCTGCAGGGCTGCTGCGAGGGCAGCCATGGCCTGAGCGACACGCTGCTGTCGGTACTGGCCGTGCGCTCGCAGGAAGTGGTGGAGTCAATATTCGCCGAGTACGAACAGCCCTGTTCGAACCGACCGGCGCAGACCCATGAGCGTGTGGCGCTGAAACTGGCGCGCTGATTCACATGCGCTAATCCGGGCCTGCACGCCAACGCGTCGCACCGGTGGTCGTTCGCGGCCACCCAACCTTTATCACAACGTTGCGGATGAGGCCCGTTTGGCCGTCCGTGGGTTGAGCCTTGCCGAAACAAACAGGTGAAAGCATGAAATCCATACGAGATCAGGCCGCGCATTTTCCCGAACTGGTGGGCCACTATGCGCAGAGCCAGCCGGACCGGATTGCCCTTCGACACATCCATCACGAAGACCAGGACCCGCAGCTGACCAGCTACGCGCAGCTGGATCTGCACGCTCGCTCGATCGCGGGTGTCTTGCAGCATCATCTCGGTCCGCAGGGCGCTGAACGTTGCGTCCTCATGCTGCCGACCGGCGCCGATTACGCCGCGGCGTTTCTTGGCTGCCTGTACGCCAAGGTCATCGCGGTACCGGCGTTCGCCCCGGAATACAACCGGCAAACTCACCTCGACCGACTGACCGGGATTCTCCAGGACGCCGCGCCAGGCGTGGTGCTGGGGCGTCGTGAGGACCTCGATAAATTCCAGCACCTGCTGCAACCGTTCATGCCTGCGGCTGGGCGCTTCATCGCCATTGAAGAGGTTCATGGCTGGCAGGGTGCGTTTCAGCCTTCACTGATCGATACCTCGTCGCTGGCGTTTCTGCAGTACACCTCGGGCTCGACCAGCGCGCCCAAGGGCGTGATGGTCTCCCACGACAACCTGATGGCCAACGAAGTGGCCATGGCGCGCCACTTCGTCACCGACGCGTCGACCGAAAGCTGGGTCAGCTGGTTACCGCTTTACCACGACATGGGCCTTATGTGCGGTCTGCTGTTACCGCTGTACTACGGCGGCACGCTGAACCTGATGTCGCCGAATTACTTCCTCGGCCGTCCGGCGCGCTGGCTGGAGGTGATGAGCCAATACAACGGCACGTTCTCAGGCGGCCCGGATTTCGCCTATCGCCTGTGCGTGGAGCGAATCAAGCCCAGCGCCGCGAAGCACCTCAAACTGGACAACTGGAGCCTGGCGTTTTCCGGTTCCGAGCCGATTCGCATCGCAACCCTGGATGCGTTCAGCGAGCATTTTGCCCCCGCCGGTTTTGACCGCCGTGCGCTGACCCCGAGCTACGGTCTGGCCGAAGCCACCCTGTTTGTCAGCGCGGCGAACCGTGAGGTGCCGTTCGGCATCAAGCGCTTCGATGGCAGTCAATTGGCTGCGGGCGAGGGCGGCGAGGCGTTGTTCGCTAACCAGAATTCCACCAGTCGCCTGCCGGGCTGTGGCTGGTGCCGCAACGACCACGACCTGCGCATTGTCGATCCTGCGAGTCGGCAAGTGCTGCACTCAGGGCAAGTGGGGGAAATCTGGATTGCCGGGGCGAGCGTCACCCAAGGCTACTGGCAGAACCCGGAAGCCACCGCGCTCACTTTCGTCGAGCAAGACGGCAAGCGCTGGTTGCGCAGCGGCGACCTGGGGATCGCCAGCGAAGGTGAGCTGTTCATCACCGGTCGCCTCAAGGACCTGATCATTCTCAATGGTCAGAACCTTTACCCGCAGGACATCGAACAGGCGCTGGAGAAAAGCGTCGAACTGCTGCGTCGCGGTCGTATTGCGGCCTTTCCGGTCATCGACGAGCAGGTCACTGACGAACAGGGTGCCGAGGGCGTTGGCCTGGCGCTGGAAATCAGCCGCAATGTGCGGCGCCTGATGAAGCCGCAGATGATCTGCGAAGCCGTCCGCGACGCGGTGTCGGAGCTGTTTCTGGTGGCGCCGAAGGTCATCGTGTTGCTGGAACCGGGCGCCTTGCCGCGCACCACCAGCGGCAAACTGCAGCGCTCGGCGTGCCGAGCAGGCTGGCAGAACGGCAGTCTCGACAGCTTCGCCATCTGGCAGGACGGTCGTCTGCTCGACATTCAGAGCAATGACGAAGCAAGCGCCGCCGAGGCTGCGTTTTTATTGCCGGAAGTCGTTGCCGCCTGGGCTGAAGTGCTCGGCAAGCAGGACCTCGCCGCGCATGACCATTTCTTTGCCCGTGGCGGCGATTCGGTCGGCGTGGTTCAGGTATTGTCGCGCCTGAATAAGGTGCTGGGCTTGACCCTTGAGCCTGCGCATCTTTTCGAACACCCGACACTGGGCGCCTTCAGCGCTCACATCGCTCGCCAGACTCGCAGCGGCCAGGCGCCCACATCCGTGGTGCGTATTTCTCGCGAGACGCCACCGGAGCAATCCTTTGCGCAGCAACGCTTGTGGTTCCTCGCCCAGCTGGAACCTGACAGCAGTGCCTATCACCTGTGCGGCCAACTGAGCCTTAGCGGCGCCATAGATGACCTCGCGCTGCAGCGCAGTTTTGATGATCTGGCAGTGCGGCATGAAAGCCTGCGCACCACCTTCGCCATCGACACGGACGACACGCTGGTGCAACGCATTCATGCCGCGCAGCCAGTGGTCATCGAGCAGCACGATCTCAGCCTGCACGCGCAACCGCTGGAAGCATTGAGGGCATTGGCCAAGACGGCCGTCGAGCAACCGATGGACCTGCATACCGGGCCGCTGTGGCGCGTGATCAACGTGCGGCTGTCACCGAATCAGCAGCAACTGGTGCTGGTGTTGCACCACATCATCGCGGATGGCTGGTCGGTGCAAGTCATCCTTAAAGACTTCGCCGCGCTGTACAGCGCCCACGCTCAAGGGCTGACGCCGGCGCTTGCGCCGTTGCCGATTCAGTACGCTGACTTCGCCGCCTGGCAGCGCGAGCGACTGGCCCGGGGCGAAGGTGAGCGGCAACTGGCCTACTGGCGCGGACGCCTCGGCGACACGCAGCCGGTGTTGACGCTGCCAGCCGACCGTCCGCGCCCGGCCCAGCAAAGCCATCGCGGCGCACGCTATGCTATCGCCTTCGACAGCCACCTGAGCCAAGGCCTGCGCGAACTGGCTGCGAGCCACGGCGCCACGCTGTTCATGGTCATGCTCGCCGCCTACAAAACCCTGTTGCAGCGCTACAGCAGCCAGACCGACCTGCGTGTCGGTGTGCCGGTGGCCGGGCGTACCTGCACCGAGGCCGAAGGCCTGATCGGCCTGTTCGTCAACACCCTGGTGCTGCGCACGGACGTGTCGCCGCAGCAGTCGTTCAGTGCGCTGATCGAGGCGGTCAAGCACACGGCGCTGGGCGCGCAGAACCACCAGGACCTGCCGTTCGAGCAACTGGTCGAGGCGTTGGGCGTGTCGCGCAACCTCAGCCACAACCCGCTGTGCCAAGTGAAATTCACCCAGCAGTTCCCGCTGCCGCAGAACGTGGAAACCGGTGGCATGCGCATGGACGTCAACCAACTGGATGATTACGCCGCGCACTTCGATTTGGGGCTGGACATCACGGACAGCGCCGATGGCATCCAGGCCGTGTTCACTTACGCCTGCGACCTGTTCGACGAGGCGCGCATCGCCGGTCTGGCCGCAGACTTGTTGCGTATTTGTGCACAAGCTGTCGCTCAGCCGCAAACCCGTTTGAACGAGCTGCAGCTCTCGGCTGTGCCTTCGCGCCTCGATGGCGAAGCAATTACGTTCCCGGCTTCGGACGTGCTGACGCTCTGGGACGCCAGCGTCTACGTGCAACCCGATCGACTGGCTGTGCAGAGCGAAGAACACCGGGCGGATTTCGCCTCCGTGGACGCTCAGGCGAATCGTCTGGCTCAGCACCTGCGTCAAGCGGGAGTCGGTGTGGAAAATCGCGTCGGCATGGCGTTGGAGCGCTCGGTGGAGTTCGTCGTCGGTCTGCTGGCAATTCTCAAGACCGGCGCGGCCTATGTGCCGCTGGACACGAAATGGCCCGCAGAGCGTCAGGCCTTTGTGCTTGCCGACAGCGGCGCCCGGTGGCTGATCGGCGATGCCGCAGCGCCTGCCGACTTCAAGGGCGACGTCATCGGCATGGATGACGGTGCGTCATGGCGCTCAAAGCCTTCAGCTGCGCTGAACGTGCGCCTGCACCCCGAACAAGCGGCGTACCTCATCTACACCTCAGGCACCAGCGGCACGCCAAAGGGCGTGGTGATCAACCATGGCGCGCTGGCCGATTATGTTCAAGGGCTGCTCAAGCGCCTGGAACTGACGCCGGACGCAAGCATGGCGATGGTCTCCACCGTGGGCGCCGACCTGGGCCATACCGTGTTGTTCGGCGCGCTGTGCTCGGCGCGCACACTGCACCTGATCAACCCGGATCGCACCAACGACGCGGACCGTTTTGCGGCCTACATGGCCGAGCACAACGTGGGCGTTTTGAAGATCGTCCCGACCCACATGAGCGGGCTGTTGCAGGCCGCCAATGCCGCCGACGTGTTGCCGGAACACGCGTTGATTCTCGGCGGTGATGCATTGCCGTGTGCGCTGGTGTCGCAGGTCAGGCGCCTGAAGCCGGGCTGCCGCGTCATCAACCACTACGGCCCGACCGAGACTACCGTCGGTGTGTTGAGCAATGAGCTGAAGGATGCACAGGCGACGTCAGAAGCAGCGCCTGTCGGTCATCCGCTGCCCAACGCTGTCGCGCTGATTCTCAATGATCAGCTGGACCCGGTGGTGCAGGGCGACATTGGCGAGCTTTACATCGGCGGGCCGGGTCTTGGGCGTGGTTATCACGACCGTCCCGGCATGACCGCTGCGGTGTTCATTCCGGATCCGAGCGGCACGGGCCGTCGTTTGTATCGCAGCGGCGACCGTGCGCGCTTGCTGGCCAACGGGCAGATTCAATTCCTTGGCCGTGCCGACGATCAGGTCAAGGTGCGTGGCTATCGGGTGACACTGGGTGAAATTGCCCAGCGTTTGGGTCAGCTCGACGGCGTGCGCGATGCCCACGTCCAAGTCGACGACCGTGGCCAGTTGATCGCCTATGCACTGATCGCCAGGGGCGCGCAGATCGATGGTGAACGCCTGCGTGTGCAGCTCGGCGAACGCCTGCCGGAGTACATGGTGCCGAGCCATGTGTTGACGCTGGATGCGTTCCCGCTGACCGTCAATGGCAAGCTGGATCACAGCGCGTTGCCGACGCCGCAGGTGGTTTCACACAGGTTTGAAGCGCCCCATGAAGGCGTCGAAGCGAGTCTTGCCGCGCTCTGGGAAGAAGCCCTCAACGTTGAAGCGGTAGGCCGTCACGATAACTTCTTCACCCTGGGCGGCGACTCGATCCTCAGCCTGCAGATCATCGCGCGCGCCCGTCGTCAGGGCATTCGCCTGACGCCCAAGCAACTCTTCGAAAAGCAGACCATCGCCGAACTGGCGCAAGTGGCCGTTGTGTCTGAGGCAAAGCCTGTCGCTGCCGCAATCGTCGCGCCAGCAGCTCCCCGTGACTTCGCGTTGACGCCGATTCAGGCGCGTTTCTTCAGCTTGCCGCTGGCTCAGCGTTCGCACTGGAACCAGTCGCTGCTGCTCGATCTGCCTCAGGCCCTTGACGTCGCTGTGCTGCAACAAGCGCTCGCGTTGCTGTTGGCGCAACACGACAGCCTGCGCCTGAGCTTCCATCAGGGCGACGACGGCCAGTGGCTGCAACGTTATCGCGACAGCGAAAACGCCGAGCGCGTGCTGTGGACCTGCGAACTGACCCGCGAGGAAGACCTCGCTTCACTGAGCGATGAGGCCCAGCGCAGCCTGAACATCGAAACCGGGCCGTTGCTGCGCGTGGTCCATGCGCGCCTGCCCTCGCGAGAAGGCCGTCTGCTGCTGACGATTCATCACTTGGTCGTCGATGGCGTGTCGTGGCGCGTGCTGCTGGAGGATCTGCAACACGCCTACAGCCGCCTGGCCTCGGGTCAGCGCGTGACGCTGGCGGAGAAGACCGCGAGCTTCCAGCGCTGGTCGCAGTCTCTGCACACCCTGGCTCAAAGCCCTGAACTGGCGGCCCAGTTGCCGCACTGGCAAGCGCTGCACGCGGCCGATGCCTGCCTGCCGGGCGATACCTCGATTCAAAGCCGGGTCGGCGACAGCGAAACCGTCGGCCTGACGCTGAATGCAGACGACACCCGTCGCCTGCTCAGTGAAGCCCCGGCGGCCTACCGCACGCGTATCGACGATCTGCTGCTGGCGGCGCTGTCCCGCGCGCTGCACCAATGGACCGGGCGTCGTCGCCACGTGATAAGCCTCGAAGGCCACGGCCGCGAAGACGTCAGCGGCGCGCTGGACCTGAGCCGCAGTGTCGGCTGGTTCACCTGTCTTTATCCGCTGGCGCTGGAAGCCGGTGACGATGTGATCGCCACATTGAAAACCGTTAAGGAAGCCGTGCGTGCCGTACCTGAAAAAGGCTTGGGCTATGGCGTGCTCAAGCTTCTGGCTGGCGCCGATCTGCCAAAGCTGGTCGGGCAGGGCCTGACCTTCAACTACCTCGGCCGTTTCGACGACAGTGAGGGCGCACTGTTCTCGCTGTCGAGCGTGACACCCGCCAACCAGCGTGACCCGCAAGGGCCGCTGGCCAACGCGTTGGCGGTGGACGGCCAGGTGCGCGGCGGTCAGTTGCATCTGGACTGGACCTTCAGTCGCGAGCGCTTCAGCCGCGACAGCATCGAGCACTTGGTGGCGCTGTACCGTGAGCAATTGATCCAGTTGATCGACCATTGCAGCGACGAACACAACGCCGGTCTCACGCCGTCGGACTTCCCGTTGGCCGGGCTCAGTCAGGCGCAACTGGATGCCTTGGCGATTCCGGCCCGGGAGATCGAAGACATCCTGCCACTGGCGCCCATGCAGCAGGGGATTCTGCTGCACAGCCTGCTGGGACGGGGCAACGGCATCTACCTGATGCAGGATCAATACGCCGTTGGCAGCCATGTGGATTTCGACGCGTTCAAGTTCGCCTGGCAGCACGTGGTGCAGCGTCATCCAGCCCTGCGCACGGCTTTCCACGGTCTGGAAAGTGGTGTGCAGCGTCAGGTGGTGATGCGTCGCGTGCCGTCCCCGGCGCAGTTGATCGACCTTAGTCATCTGTCCCGCGACGTGGCCGAGGCCGAGCTTGAAGCGCTGCTTGCCGCCGAGCGCGAGCAGGGCTTCGACTTCGCCCGCGCGCCGCTGCTGCGCCTTCGTCTGGTCAAGTTCGGCGAGGCGGATTTCCGCATCGTGCAGAGCCACCACCATGCGCTGATCGACGCCTGGTGCCGCGGCCTGATGCTCACCGAGTTCTTCGCCCATTACCGCGCGTTCCTCGACGGGCGCCATGTCAGTCTGCCAGCTGCGCGACCTTATCGTGACTTCCTCGCCTGGCTGGCCGAGCAGGACGAAGCGGTCAGCCGCGATTACTGGCGCAACGCGCTGACCGGTTTCACCGACGTGACGCCGTTGCCCTATCGCCACAGCCCGCAAGGCGAACCGCAGATGCGTGACGTGACCCTGGCGCTGGGGGCCGAGCAGACCGCCAAACTGGCCGATCAGGCGCGTCAGCACCGCCTGACCGCCAACACCTTCGTGCAGGCCGCCTGGGCCTTGTTGCTGATGCACCATGCCGACCGCGACGACGTGCTGTTCGGCGTCACGGTGGCGGGTCGTCCGACCGAACTCGAAGGCATCGAAGGCGCGCTGGGGCTGTTCATCAACACCTTGCCGTTGCGTCTGAAGCGCCCGGGAATGGGCGCTCCGGCGCTGGAGCTACTCAACGCGCTGCAAGCGCAGAACGCCGAGATGCGTCAGCACGAACACCTGTCGCTGGCGGACATTCAACTGCTGGCCGACACGCCACGCGGTCAGCCGCTGTTCGACAGCCTGTTCGTCTTTGAAAACGTTCCGTTGGGCGCCGAGGTTCAGCAGGCCGTGAACGACTACCGAATCAAACCGCTGGCTAACCGCACCCACACTAACTACCCGTTGACCGTAGTGCTGCTGCCGGGTGAATCGCTGCAACTGCAGCTGACCTACGACACCCGTCATTTCGACGACCTCGACATGACCGCGCTGGTCGGGCATTTCCGTCGGCTGCTGACGCAACTGATCGACAACCCGCAACAGACACTGAGTCAGTTGCAGGTGCTGGAGCAGGCCGAGCGCGAACAGTTGCTCCAGCAGGGTCAGGGACCGGTGAAAAAACACTGGTACGGCATCAGCTATCTGGAGCGTTTCGAGTCCCGCGTGCAGGCGCATCCGAACCTGGACGTGGCGCGCTGCCAGGGCCAGAGCCTGACCTACGACGCACTCAACCGCGACGCCAATCGCATTGGTCATGGCCTGATCGACGCGGGCGTGCAGGGTGACGACGTGGTGGCGCTGTTCGCGCCGCGCGGCTTGCCTCTGCTGAGCATGATCATCGGCGCGTTCAAGGCCGGCGCTGCCTACCTGGCGCTGGACGATCGTCATCCGGCAGGCCGCAGCGCGCGCATGCTGGTGAGCAGCGCCGCCCCGGTATTGCTCACGCCCCGCGAGTGTCTGCCGCAGGTCGAGGCGATGCTCGCGCTGACCGAGATCAAGCCGCGTCTGTTGATTCTGGAAGACCTGGTTGCCAGCGGCGCCGAGGGTAATCCGGGTCGCTACGCCAGCGCCGAGCAACTGGCGTACGTGATCTACACCTCCGGCTCCACGGGCGAGCCGAAAGGGGTGATGGTCAACCAGCGCGGGATGCTCAACAACCAGATGTCCAAGCTGCCGTACCTGCGTCTGGGCGAGGGCGATGTGATCGCGCAGACCGCCGCCACCGGTTTCGACATCTCCGTGTGGCAGTTCCTCACGGCGCCGCTGTTCGGTGGTCGAGTGGAGATTCTGCCGGACTCGGTGGTTCATGATCCGCAGCGTCTGCTGGAGGAGGTCGTTGCCAATCAGGTCAGCGTGCTGGAGTGCGTGCCCGCCGTGATCGACGGCATGCTCGCGGTATCCACGCACAACCTCGACGCCCTGCGCTGGTTACTGCCGACCGGTGAAGCGCTGAGCGTGGACCTGGCGACGCGCTGGTTCAATCGATACCCGAACGTGCCGTTGGTCAACGCTTACGGCCCGGCAGAGTGTGCCGACGACGTGGCCCTGCACACCCTGACCGCAGCGCCCGCCGCCAAGGCCAACATGCCGATTGGCCGACCGACCGACAACAACCGTCTCTATGTGCTGGATTCCAGCCTGCAACTGGCGGCGCCGGGCGTCGTCGGCGAACTGTACATCGGCGGTGTTGGCGTAGGTCGCGGTTATGCCGCACGGCCTGCATTGACCGCCGAGCGCTTCCTGCCGGACCCGTTCGGTGAAGCCGGTGCGCGCCTGTACCGCAGCGGCGACCTGGCGCGCTGGAACGCCGACGGTGCGCTGGAATACGTCGGCCGTGCGGATTTTCAGGTGAAGATCCGTGGCCAGCGCATCGAATTGGGCGAAATCGAAAACGTGCTGCTGGCTCAGCCTGCGGTCCGTGATGCCGTGGTCAGTGCGCAACCGACCCCGCACGGTCCGCAGCTGGTGGCGTACGTGGTCACCGAGGCGCAGCAGGCACTGTCTGCCGACGTCCTCAAAACCGCACTGGCCCAAGCGCTGCCGGCGTTCATGGTGCCCGCCCACGTGGTGCAGCTCGAGCGCCTGCCGCGCAACGCCAACGGCAAGCTCGATCGCAAGGCATTGCCTGCGCTCAGTGTGCAGGAAAGGGCCTTTGAGGCGCCGCAAGGCGAGCGCGAAGAGATCCTTGCCGAGCTGTGGCAGAGCCTGCTGAAGGTCGAGCGGATTGGACGTGACGACAACTTCTTTGAACGGGGTGGGCACTCGCTGCTGGCGACACGGCTGTTGTCGCGCATTCGCGAGCGCCTGGGGGTGAGCATTCCGCTGGCGCAGGCCTTCGAAGCCACCACCGTTGCCGCACAGGCCGCCCTGATCGACACCTTGCAGGGGCAGACCCTGACGCTCGACCGGCTCGATGCCCTGGACGAGTTAATGAATGAGCTGGAGGAAAGCAACTGATGTCGCAACCGAGCATGACTTCGCAAAGCAAGCTGCTGGCCCTGGCCACGCGCTTCCTCAGCCTCGGCGCTACACAGCGTCGGGTGTTTCTGGGCAAGTTGCGCGAGCAGGGGCTGGATGCGTCGGCGCTGCCGATTCCGTCCGGGGTTGCGGGCGAACGCAGCCCGACGTCGTTTTCTCAGCAGCGCCTGTGGTTTCTCGAACAACTGGAACCGGGCAACAGCACCTACCACCTGCCGGGCGCGCTGCGTCTGAAAGGCACGCTGGACATCGCCGCTGTGCAGTCGGCGTTCGAGCGTGTGGCCGAGCGTCATGCCAGCCTGCGTACCGTGTTCGAAACCGCCGAAGACGGCACGCCGGAGCAAGTGATCCAGCCGCCCCAGGCCTTGCCGTTCGAGCCATTGAGTGCCGCCGACGAGAGCGAGCTGCAAGCCTTGGCCGATGATTTCGCACGCCGTCCATTCGACCTGGCTCAGGGTCCGCTGTGGCGCGTGGCCCTGGTCAAACGCGCTGACGACGAGCACGTGCTGCTGGTCTGTCTGCACCACATCATCGCGGACGGCTGGTCGATTCAGGTGCTGTTGCTGGACTTCGTGCAGGCCTACCGTGCGGCGCTGGAGAACACCGATTCGGCCCTTGCGGAACTGTCGCTGAACTATGCCGACGTTGCTCTGTGGCAGCGCGCCTGCCTGGAAGCGGGCGAGGGCGACCGCCAACTGGCGTACTGGAAAGAGCAGTTGGGCGACGAGCCGCCGGTGCTGGAACTGCCTGCCGACCGTCCGCGTCCGGCGCGCCAGAGTTTCCGGGGCGCGCGCCTGCCATTCAGTGTGGACGCGGCCTTGTCCGATCGCATGCGTGCACTGGCAAAGCAACGTGGCATGACGGTGTTCACCGTCATCCTGGCCGCCTACCAAGTGTTGTTGCATCGCCTCAGCGGGCAAAACGACCTGCGCATCGGTGTCCCGATTGCCGGGCGTCAACGCGCCGAAACCGAAGGCTTGATCGGCTTTTTCGTCAATACCCAGATCCTGCGCGGCGAGGTCACGGCAGACGCCAGTTTCAATCGGATCCTCGACAACGTACGCCTTGCTTCCCAAGGTGCGCAGGCCCATCAGGACCTGCCGTTCGAGCAACTGGTGGACGCGCTGGCGCCGGAGCGCAGCCTGAGCCACAACCCGCTGTTTCAGGTGCTGTACAACCATCAGCAGCGTCAGGACGAAGCCCTGCAATTGATGCCCGGCCTCAACGCCACGCTGATGCCGCTGGACAGCGGAAGCAGCCAGTTCGACCTGGCCTTGCACACTTGGGAAAACACTGCGGGCGAACTGGCGGGCAACTGGAACTACGCCACCGATCTGTTCGATCACGGCAGCATCGAGCGCCTGCATGAGCGTTTTGTACAGTTGTTCGCGCAGTTGCTTGAACAGCCGGAAGCGGCCATCGGTGACTTCGAGTTACTCAATGCGCAGGACCGTGCGCAACTGGCGTTGGCCAATGACACGGCCCGCGACTGGTCTGCCGGTGAATCTGTTGTGCATCGCCATTTCGAACGTCTGGCGCAGTTGCATCCTCAGCGTGAAGCCCTGCGTTGTGGGGATCGGGCGCTGACGTATCAGCAACTGGATCAGCGTGCGAATCAGCTGGCGCATTTTCTGCGCGGGCAGGGCGTGGGGCGTGAGTCGTTGGTCGGTGTCGCGGCGTTGCGTTCGGTCGAAATGGCCGTGGCGTTGTATGCGGTCGTTAAAACGGGCGCTGCCTATGTGCCGCTGGACCCAGAATATCCGGCCGATCGACTGCGTTACATGGTTGAAGACGCGGGAATCGGTCTGCTGCTGAGCCATGACGCCGTGATCGATGATCTGCCTATTGTTGACGGCTTGCAGATCTTGAATCTGGATCGGCTTGATCTAGACGACCAACCTGTTTCTACCCCGGTCGTGGAGATTCATCCCGAGCAACTGGCGTACATGATCTACACCTCGGGCTCGACCGGGAAACCGAAGGGCGCGGGCAACACCCACGCGGCGCTGTTCAACCGGCTGGCCTGGATGCAAGAGGCTTACAGTCTCGACGTATCCGATGTCGTGCTGCAAAAGACCCCGTTCAGCTTCGACGTCTCGGTCTGGGAGTTCTTCTGGCCGCTGATGGTCGGCGCTCGCCTGGTCATGGCCCAACCGGGCGATCATCGCGATCCTGCCTTGCTGACGGCACTGATCGAAACTAACAAGATCACCACGCTGCACTTCGTCCCTTCGATGCTGGCTGCGTTCATGGCGCAAGACGACCTGACCGGTTGTGCCTCGCTGAAACGCATCGTTTGCAGCGGCGAAGCCTTGCCGGCGGACCTCTCAAGAGAAACTGTGCAACGCCTGCCGAATGCCAACCTGTTCAACCTGTATGGCCCAACCGAAGCGGCCATCGACGTCACCCACTGGAGCTGCCGCGATGAACCGGGCGCGTCCGTGCCCATCGGCCGCCCGATCGCCAACCTGCAGATCCACATCCTCGACAGCCGCCTGAACCCGCAACCCATCGGCGTGCCCGGCGAGCTGTACATCGGTGGCGCAGGACTGGCGCGCGGTTATTACCAGCGTCCGAGCCTGACCGCCGAGCGCTTCGTCGCCAGCCCGTTCGGCAATGGCGAACGGCTGTACCGCACCGGCGACCTGGCGCGCTGGCGTGCCGACGGCGCGGTGGAATATCTGGGTCGTCTCGATCACCAGATCAAACTGCGCGGCCTGCGCGTGGAGATCGGTGAGATCGAATCGGCGTTGCTGGATCATCCAGCCATCAGCGAAGCCGTCGTGGTCGCGCGTCAACTCAGTAACGGCCTGCAACTGGTGGGTTATCTGGTCGCCACTGATTTCGACGAAGAACAGCTGCGCACCCAGCTGAAACAACGCCTGCCGGATTACATGGTCCCGGCGCATCTGGTGACGCTGGACGCCTTCCCGCTGTCGGCCAACGGCAAGCTGGACCGCAAGGCGCTGCCGGAACCACAACTGCAACTACGTGCATTCGAAGCACCACTGGCAGGCGTGGAAAGCGAACTCGCCGAGCTGTGGGAGGAGTTGTTGGGCGTCAAACAGATCGGCCGTCAGGACAATTTCTTTGAACTGGGCGGCGATTCGATTCTCAGCCTGCAAATCGTCTCTCGCGCCAAGAAGCGAGGCATTCAACTGACGCCTCGGCAGATGTTCGAGCGCCAGACCATTGCAGAGCTGGCGCAGGTCGCCCAAGTGCCAAACCGCGATGAAGCAGCGACCGTTGCGCGCATTGAATTCAACCGGGACATCCCACTGACGCCGATTCAACATTGGTTTTTCGAGCAACCGATGCGCCGTCGCAGCCACTGGAACCAGTCACTGCTGCTGACCCCGAGTGAAGTACTGGAAACGCCGGCACTGGCGGTGGCACTGCACGCGCTGGTCAAACATCACGACGCCTTGCGCATGACCTTCGTGCTGCAGGACAACGGTCAGTGGCAGCAGCGTTATCGCAGTGAAGTCCATCCCGTAGACGCTGTCGACGGTCTGTTGTGGCAGCGTGAAGTCAGCACTGATGACCTCGCGGCAGCCTGCGATGAAGCCCAGGCCAGCCTTGATCTGAAAGACGGTCCGCTGCTGCGAGCCGTGCATTTCACCTTGGCCGACGGCGGCGAGCGACTGTTGCTGGTCGTGCATCACCTCGTGGTGGACGGCGTATCGTGGCGTATCCTGCTGGAAGACCTGCACAACGCGTACGCCCAGGCACAGGCCGGTCGAACGGTCGACCTCGGTGAGAAAGGCTTGCCGTTCCAGCGTTGGGCCAATCGCCTGCTGGATTTCGCCTACAGCGATGCGCTGCTGGCCGAGGCCGAGTACTGGCGTAACCTGCCGAGTGCTCCGCCACTGCCGGTTGCCCGTGCCGATGGAAAGGCGCTGCAAGCCTCGGTGCAACACCTGCATCTGCAGTTGGATCCGGCGCGCAGTCAGGCGCTGCTCAGCGAAGCCCCAGCGGCCTACCGCACGCAGATCAATGACCTGCTGCTGACCGCACTGACCCGCGCGATTGCGCAGTGGAGTGGCGAATCCCGCGCGCTGATCGCGCTCGAGGGTCACGGTCGTGAGGACCTGTTCGAGGGTCTCGACCCGTCCCGCACCGTGGGCTGGTTTACCAGCCTGTATCCGGTCAGCCTGCAGGCTGAGGACAGCCTCGATGCTGCCCTCAAACACACCAAGGAAACCTTGCGCGCCGTGCCCAATGGCGGTCTGGGTTATGGCTTGCTGCGTCATTTGCGCGGCGAAGCGTTGCCGTCGCTGGAAGGCTGTGTGCTGTTCAATTATATGGGCCGTGTTGGCCATCAGTCGGGACGGCTGCAAAACAGCAGTGGCCTGTTTACCCTGGCGGTAGAGGGCAGCGGCGCTCAACGTGGCGCCGACTCGCCTTTGGCCTGCGAGCTGTCGATGGATGCTCAGGTGCGCGACGGACAGTTCAGCCTGACGTGCAGCTACAGCGGCGAGCGTCATGAAACAGCCTCGATTCAACGCCTGCTCGATGCCTATGGGGTGGCGCTGGACGAGGTGATTGAACATTGCCGCACGCAGTCGGCGGTCACGCCGTCGGACTTTCCGGCACTGGACCTGAGTCAGGCGCAACTCGATGCATTGCCGGTCGCCGGCCGTGACATCGAACACCTGTATCCGCTGACGCCGATGCAACAGGGCCTGTTGTTCCACAGTGAGCTGGATGAGACCCAAGGCACTGAAGGTGCGCGCGACCTGTACATCAATCAGGTCGCGCTGGACATCGAACACCTGCCGCTGGCGCGCTTCAAGTCGGCGTGGACCGGAGCGGTGCAGCGTCATCCGATTCTGCGTGCCTCCTTCCTGCGGCTGACCGGCAGCCAGCAACCGGTGCAATTGATTCGTCGCGACGCGGCGCTGATGGTCCGCGAACTGGATCTGCGCGCCGGCCAACAGGCGCTGAGCGAGGTGCTGGCCGCCGAGCGGGAAACCCCGTTCCAGCTGCACGAAGCCCCGCTGATGCGCGTGTTGCTGGTGCGTCAAGGCGAAACCCTGTGGAAGCTGGTGTGGACCTTCCACCACATCCTGCTCGATGGCTGGAGCAGCGCGGCGGTGCTGGGCGAGGTGATTCAGTCGGCAATGTCCGACGCCGCACCGATACCTGCTGGTCATTACGGCGATTACGTTGAGTGGCTGCTCAGCCGTGACGCGCAGCACAGCGCCACGTTCTGGCAGCAGCATCTGGCCGGTTTCGAACAGCCGACGCTGATGGCGGCAGCCGTCACCGCGCCGACGTCTGCCAGCGGTGAGCCGCTGCCGACGCAGGTGAGGGTCACGTCGATGGACCTGGACAGTCAGTTGCTGCACCACGCCGCGCGCCGTCAACGGGTGACCGTCAACACGCTCATCCAAGCGGTCTGGGTCTTGTTGTTACAACGCTACACCGGGCAAAAGCGCGTCGCGTTCGGCGCTACCGTGTCGGGCCGTTCAGCGCAGGTTCCGGGCATCGAACGCATGCTGGGCCTGTTCATCAATACCTTGCCGCTGGTGCAGGCACCCGAGTCGCAGCAGAAGGTCGGCGACTGGCTCAATGAACTGCAAGCACACAACCTGGAACTGCGCGAGCACGAACACACACCGCTGTTCGAAGCCCAGCGTTACGCCGGGCACGCCGGCCGTGACCTGTTCGACAGCCTGTTGGTGTTCGAAAACTACCCGGTGGACGCCGTACTGCGGGACAAACAAACAGGCGGTGTGAATCTGGGTTCGGTGGAACTCAGCGACAAGACCCATTATCCGCTGAGCCTGGCGGTCGTGGCAGGCGAGCAGGCCCATGTTCACGTCAACTACCACAGCAACGTGTTCAGTGCCGAACAGATCGACCGCCTGTGCGGGCATTTCCAGACACTGCTGGACGGCCTCTGTCGCTTCCCTGACAGGAGCGTTGGCGAGCTGTCCATGATGACCGAGCGTGACGTCAGCGACATGCACGCCTGGAACCAGCCGCCTTTCTCGCCCTACGTCGACCGTCCTGTCCACGAACTGATCGCCGATCACGCACGTTTGCGTCCCGACGCCATCGCGTTGGTGCATGGTGAGCAGCGCCTGACCTTCGCCGAGTTCGACCGTCGTGCCAATCAGCTTGCCCATGCCTTGCGGGCACGCGGCATCGGCACCGAAGTGCGGGTGGCGATTGCCATGGAGCGCGGTATTGATCTGTGGCTGTCGTTCTTTGCGGTGCTGAAAGCAGGCGGGGCTTACATCCCGCTGGACCCGGACTACCCGACCGAACGTCTGCGTTACATGCTGGAAGACGGCGGCGTGAAGCTGCTGATCTCCCACGATGCCGCGCTGAACCGTGTGCCGGTGGGCGACGTGCCGCTGCTCAATCTGGATCAACTGGACGTTTCCAGCGAGCCGGAAACCGCGCCGGAGGTGGTGATTCATCCGCAGCAACTGGCCTACCTGATCTACACGTCTGGTTCGACCGGCAAACCAAAAGGCGCGGCCATCGCCCATGCCGACATCTCGATGCACATCCAGACCATCGGCGAGCGCTATGGCTTCACGCCGGAGGACCGCAAATTCCACTTCCTCTCGATCAGCTTCGACGGTGCCCATGAAGGCTGGATGATGCCGATGTGTTACGGCGCCCGCGTTGTTTTACGCGATCAGGAGCTGTGGAGCGTCGAGCAGACCTACGACACCTTGATTCGTGAAGGCATCACCGTGGCCTCGTTCCCACCGAGTTACCTGCGGCAACTGTCGGACTGGGCCGGCGTGCAAGGCAAAGGACCGGGGGTGAAAACCTACTGTTTTGCCGGTGAAGCGTTCAGCCGAGAGATGCTGCGCGACGTGATTCGTAATTTACAGCCGCTGTGGATCATCAACGGTTACGGCCCGACGGAAACCGTGGTCACGCCGACCCTGTGGCTGGCATCCTCGGAAGCCGCCGACTTCAACACCGCCTACGCGCCGATCGGTGATCTGGTGGGTGATCGTCAGGGCTATGTGATGGACGCCGATCTGAACCCGTTGCCCCAAGGCATTGCCGGTGAACTGTACCTGGGCGGCGCGGTGGCACGGGGTTACCTGGACCGTCCGGGCGTAACCGCTGAGCGTTTCCTGCCGCACCCGTTCCGTCCCGGTGAGCGGATCTATCGCAGTGGCGACCGCGTACGTCTGAACAGCGAAGGGTTGCTGGAATACCTGGGCCGGGTCGACCACCAGATCAAGATTCGCGGTTTCCGCATCGAGGCCGGTGAAATCGAAGCGGCGCTGAAAGGCTGCGAAGGCGTGCGTGAAGCCTTGGTCATCGTCCGTGAGGGGGCGAGTGGCAAACGTCTTTTGGGCTACGTCGGCGGCAATGACCTCGACGAGGAACGCATCAAACAGCAACTCAAGGTAACCCTGCCGGCGTACATGATTCCGGCGCACATCATCGTCATGGCGCGCCTGCCGCAACTGCCGAACGGCAAACTGGACCGCAACGCGTTGCCCGATCCGCAGGTCAGTTCCAGTGACTATGAGGCACCGCAAAACGCACTGGAGCAGCAACTGGCGGCCTTGTGGCAGCCGTTGCTGGGGATCGAGGCGGTAGGGCGCAACGATCACTTCTTCGAACTCGGCGGCCACTCGCTGCTGGCGATGCAACTGATCTCGCGCCTGCGTCACGAACAGGACGTGAGCGTGCCGCTGCGGCTGCTGTTCGACGCACCGCGTCTGGCTGATTTCGCCCAGCGCATCACACAAATGGCGCAACCTGCGAAGCTGCTTGAGATCACCGCACGCCACGCGACGAACGCCGTGCAGTCATTCGCCCAGCAACGCCTGTGGTTCCTCGATCAATTGCAGCCGGGCGGTCACGCGTACAACCTGCCGGGTGCAGTGCGCTTGCGCGGTGAGCTGAACGACGCGGCTTTGCAGTCGGCATTCGACGGGTTGGCGGCGCGTCATGAAGTGCTGCGTACACGCTTCGTCGCCGGCGACGGTGTGCCGCTGCAACAAATCGATGCGGCCAGTACGGTGCACATCGAACGTCTGGACATCCGCGCCGAAGCAGACCCCGAAGCGGAACTCGAAACTGACTTCGACGCGCTGGCTCAGGACTTCGTCAAGCGGCCGTTTAACCTGACGCAAGGCCCGCTCTGGCGTTTGGCGCTGGTGCGGGTGGCTGCGGACGAGCACCGCCTGCTGCTGTGCCTGCACCACATGATCTCTGACGGCTGGTCGGTGCGCGTGCTGTTGCAAGAATTTTGCGAACTGTACCGCGCCGCCGTCGAAAACCGCGCGCCGCACCTGGCGGAACTGCCGGTGCAATACGCCGATTTCTCGGCGTGGCAGCGTGAATGGCTGGAGGCGGGCGAGGGTGAGCGTCAGTTGCAGTACTGGCGCCAACAGTTGGGCGACCAGCACCCGGTGATGGAACTGCCGACCGACCGTCCGCGTTCGGCGCAGCAGAGCTATCAGGGTGACCGGTTACTGTTCAACTGGGATACCGCGTTCAGCCACCGCGTGCGCGCGTTTGCCAGACAGCAAGGCGTGACGCCGTTCATGGCGATTCTGTCGGCGTATCAGGTGCTGTTGCATCGCCTCAGCGGGCAGAACGACCTGCGCATCGGCGTGCCGATTGCCGGGCGTTCTCGTCTGGAAGTGGAAGGCCTGATCGGTTTCTTTGTGAGCACGCAAGTGTTGCGCGCTGACGTCAGCGCCGAGCTGTCGTACTGCGACGTGCTGGGGCAGGCGAAGGCTGCCGCCCTCGGTGCTCAGGCGAATCAGGACCTGCCGTTCGAGCAACTGGTCGAAGCCTTGCAACCGCAGCGCAGCCTGAGCCACAACCCGCTGTTTCAGGTGGCGTACGATCATCAACAACGTGACTTTGCACCGCTTTCCGGGTTGCCGGGACTGCACGCCGATGTCCTGCCGCTGGACGACGGCAGCAGCCAGTTCGACCTGGCGCTGAACACTTATGAAGATGCCGATGGCGCCCTCGGTGGCGCGTGGAACTACGCTACCGATTTGTTCGATCACGGCACTGTCGAGCGTTTGCATGAGCGTTTCGTGCAGCTGTTTGCGCAGTTGTTGGAAGAGCCGGACGCGGCCATTGGTGACTTCGAATTACTCGATGCGCAGGACCGTGCGCAGCTGGCGTTGGTCAATGACACGGCCCGCGACTGGTCTGCCGATGAATCTGTTGTGCATCGTCATTTCGAGCGTCTGGCGCAGTTGCATCCTCAGCGTGAAGCATTGCGTTGTGGCGATGAGGTGCTGACGTATCAGCAACTGGATCAGCGTGCGAATCAGCTGGCGCATTTCCTGCGCGGGCAGGGCGTGGGGCGTGAGTCGTTGGTGGGTGTCGCGGCGTTGCGTTCGGTGGAGATGGTCGTGGCGTTGTATGCGGTCGTTAAAGCGGGCGCTGCGTACGTGCCTCTGGATCCGGAATACCCGGTTGATCGCCTGCGTTACATGCTCGAGGACGCGGGAATCGGTTTGCTGCTGAGCCATGACGCCGTGGTCGATGATCTGCCGGTTATTGACGGCTTGCAGGTGTTGAATCTTGATCATCTTGATTTAGACGACCAACCTGTTTCTGCCCCGGTCGTGGAGATTCATCCTGAACAACTGGCGTACATGATTTACACCTCAGGTTCCACCGGTAAGCCCAAAGGCGCGGGCAACACCCACGCCGCGCTGTTCAACCGGCTGGCCTGGATGCAAGAGGCTTACAGTCTCGACGTATCTGATGTCGTGCTGCAAAAGACCCCGTTCAGCTTCGACGTCTCGGTCTGGGAGTTCTTCTGGCCGTTGATGGTCGGCGCGCGTTTGGTCATGGCCCAACCGGGCGACCATCGCGATCCTGCCTTGTTGACGGCACTGATTGAACAGCACCAGATCACCACGCTGCACTTTGTCCCGTCCATGCTGGCTGCCTTCATGGCGCAGGACGATCTATCCAGTTGCGCGTCCCTGAAACGCATTGTCTGCAGCGGTGAAGCGCTACCTGCCGATCTGGCCCGAGACACCCTGCAGCGCCTGCCCAACGCTGGGCTGTTCAACCTGTATGGCCCAACCGAAGCGGCCATCGACGTGACTCATTGGACCTGCCGCAATGAACCGGGCGCGTCCGTGCCCATCGGCCGCCCGATCGCCAACCTGCAGATCCACATCCTCGACAGCCGCCTGAACCCGCAGCCGATTGGTGTACCGGGCGAGCTGTACATCGGCGGCGCGGGTCTGGCCCGGGGTTATCACCAGCGTCCGGGCCTGACCGCTGAGCGCTTCGTCGCCAGCCCGTTCGGCAATGGCGAACGGCTGTACCGCACCGGCGACCTGGCGCGCTGGCGTGCCGACGGCGCAGTGGAGTACCTCGGTCGTCTCGATCACCAGATCAAACTTCGCGGCCTGCGCGTGGAAATCGGTGAGATCGAATCGGCGTTGCTGGATCATCCGGCC
>Ga0308163_10000735_pt1 | contig 46980 bp, 45 predicted proteins | sample PhyTR1_FD_201037 | JGI IMG/M metagenome (GOLD analysis project Ga0308163, IMG submission 201037) | Phyllosphere microbial communities from UC Gill Tract Community Farm, Albany, California, United States - DLSLT.R1 | ecosystem: Host-associated > Plants > Phyllosphere > Unclassified | place: USA... | reverse complement strand
ATGCTTTCAGCGATACGCCGGCCGCACCGCTTAGGGGTCGTACCCCGAGGGGTACGACCCCGCGTGGCAGTGCGGGTTAAAAATCACGGCAGCGTGATCGTCACATAGGCCGGCCGTGGCGCCAGCTTGACCAGGTCCGAATACCCCGCCAGCGTGTTCTGCGTATCGTGCGACAGTGAAGACTCCAACCCGATGTATGCCGCCAGGCCGATCACCGCGAACAACGCACACAACGCCCACAACGGCGTATTGCTGCGCAGCTTATTGACGATTTGATCCGGCCGCTCGGCCTGCGGCGCGAAACCCTTGCTCTTGCCCTGGATGTGCGCGATCTCATCGCCGAGCCTTGCGGTCATATAGGCCAGCTTGTCGCCGGCGTCGAGCGCGTACTTTCCGCGAAAGCCGATCAGCAAACACATATGGAATACCTGCAGCGCCGGCAGCCTGGCGCCGCCGGTGCTGCGCAGCGCCTCCAGGCGGTCGAAGAAGTGTTCGCCGGCCAGCTGGTCGCCAAAGATTACCAGTTGCAGCGGACGGCGCTCCCACGCGAAGCGCATCGGGAATTGCGACCCGAGGATGATCTCGTCGAGCGCGGCGCAGAACGCGTACTTGGCGTCGTCGATATCCTCGCCTTGCGCGCGCAGCTTGCGGGCCTCGCTGTCGAATTCCGCAAGGTAGGCGGTGATAGTGTCCAGGAAGGCCGCTTCTCCCGGCGGTGCGCTGCCGTTCTTCAGCATGAACAGCAGGTAGAAGCCTTCCTGCAGCAGATCGAGCAGGGTTTGCACGTGGCCGTAGCCCGGCTGGATCTGGCGGCGCTGGCCGCCCATCAGCGTCGGAATTGCGCGGCGTTCGACTTGGGGCGTCATGCTGTCACCGCGATCAGGCTGATACGCAGGTCGCGTATGCCGCTCGGCACATAGATCGAGATCGACTGCGCCTTGAGCATCTGCTCATACAACATGCCTTTGCTTTCCAGCGCAAAGTAGTAGGTATCCGGTTGCACCGGAATCGCCGACGGCACTTGCGGCGCATGGGTGATTTTCACCCCCGGCATGGCGGTCAGCACACATTTTTCCACGTCGTTCGGCGCGCCTGCCTTGACCCGCAACGGCACGATCTCCACCAGTTCCAGCGCCGGCAGCGAGGCGCTGACGGCCAGATACAGCGTGGTGCGCTGGTCGATCTTGCCGGAGTCGAGCTTGCCAAGGTGGTAGCTCGGCTTTTCCTCCGACAGCGCGATGGAGAAGTACTTGGTCGAAATCACGGTGTCGAGCAAGTCGCGGATGATGTCGTCGAGGCCGGAGAAACAGGCCGCCATGTCGTCATGCCGGTAGCAGGGCAGGTTAGCCAGCGAATACTGTTTCGAGTAGGTCATCAGGGCGCCGGCCAGCGCAAGCAGCGATTCGAACAGCCGCTCGGGGTGCAGCTCCGGGTTGCGCACGTAGTGCATCAGCGACGCCGCCGAGGTGCTGACCGTGTGCAGTAGCCAGAACGATGAGACGTCGCCCGAGCGGAACTCGATGACGTTACGGCTCGGCTCACGCATGTGGCCTTGCAAAGACTGCACCTTGGCTTGCAGGGCGTCCATCAGTCGCTCCAGCATCGCCTTCAGCGCCGGTGCGCTGGCGATCGAGAGGCCGGGTGGAATGAAGCTCGGATCGGGTTCGAAGCCGCCGGTGACCAGGCGGCGCAGACGGATCACCGGCACACAGTCATAGGCGCCAAGCGGCTCCTGGTCGGATACCAGCCGCACTGATTTCTTCAGATAGCTGACCTCCGCGCTGACGGCGCGCGTGTACAGATCCGGCGTTTCAGTGGTCGTTTGGCTGTAGCGCGCACCGGCCTGCTGCTGCAGGTCTTTTTGCGGACCGTGAGGCGCCGCGTTGCCGCCGCCGGGCGCCAGCGCGGGAAGGGCCGCATACCAGGTCACTTCCTGCAGGTTCGGGGGCAGGGTGGACAGATCGACTGCCACCGGCAGCGGTTCGCTCGACGGCGAGTCGACGATCTCGCCGTCCTGGAAAATGATGGACAGCGCTTGCAGGCGCAAGCGGTCGGCCTTGAGCGCCTCGTGGTCCCACTCGATACGCCGCACGCCCCACAGATAAGGATGCAGCGCCTGCGCGGTCTGGTGCAGCCGCGCCTCATGGTATTGGTCCTGCTGCTGGAAATGCTGTGGACGCAGGAACACGCCTTCGCCCCACAGGACCTTGGATGGAATACTCATGTTGACTCCTTCAGGTTATTGGCAGCGCACTGCCGCCAGAGGCTTGCCGGTTTCATTGACGGTTGCGGTGGCGCGGGCCCCCGCGCCGACACTCATCGCGCAGGCGTGCAAGCCGACGGTGATGTCGGATTTTTCCGCATCGGCCGCGCTGAACGACAGGCGCCAGCGCTGCTCCGCCGGCGCCTGAAACAGCGCGACGACGCCGATGAAGTAGGCCTCGCGCGTGACTTTTTCAGTGACCTCGTAGCGCTGGCCGGGAATCAGCATCACCTCTTTGACTTCCAGCAGATCGTTACCGAGTAATTCGCGCTCGGTATGCGCGTTGAGGAACGCGTTGAAATTCATTTGCTGGAAAGCGGCGGTCTGACGCAGCTTGTAAATCCGTGTCGCCAACGCCATCGGCTGCACCGCCTTGCCGGCGTTGAGGTTCTCGGCCGCGTGCAGCCTGATCGCCACGTTGCGCGGCGGCTTTTGCGCGTCGGGCAGCTCCGGCGGCTTTTGTATGCCGGCCATTTGCAGCGCGGCGCCGGCGATGGAGCCTGCCGCGCAGCCTTGCAGGGCAAGCAGTCCCGCTATCACGATCATAGTTGTTCCGTTCATGTTTTCTCCAGGCGATCCATGCATTAGAACGAAAGCCGGAGGGTTGCCATTTGCGGCGGCGCAAGCATTCTGGAAGGGGAGTGTTGCTTGATCAGACGCAATTAGTGCTGCCGCAATTCATGAATAATGGCTGTCTCGTATCTGGTTTCGCAAACAAGGAGAGAGTGATGAACATCGCAAGAACATGGTTGCCCTGCGTGGCGAGTTTGATTCTGTTGTCCGGCTGTGCCACCGACGGCGACATGGTCCGCGGCAGCCGGCCACAAGCTTCCACGCTGGAGCAAGCGCTGACCGAGGCCGGCGTCGCGCAGGCCGCCGGCGAAAGCGACAAGGCACAGGGCATCCTGAAGACCGCCGCCACCAACTACCCGGCCGACAAGGCGCCCTGGCTGCATATGGCGCAAATCAAATTCGACCGCGCCAGCTACGGCGAGGCGATCACCAACGCACTGGAGGCGCTGCAGCGCGATCCGAACGACAAGCTTGGAAACAGCATCGTCGCCGTCAGCGGACTGCGTCTGTCGACCAAGGCGTTGTCGGACCTGAGCCGCCAAAACAATCTGAATGGCTCGCTGCGTTCGGAGGCGCAGGAGCTGGCCAAACTGCTGCGCGGCAGCCTGGGCGAGGACGTGCTGGTGCCATCGTCTGCCGCAACGCGCAAAGCCGCTCCGGCCAAGAAGAGCACCGCGACCACGCCCGCCAAGAACAGCAGCCAGACCAACAGCCAGACCAACAGCAGCGATCCTTTCGGCGGCTTGAAATAAGCCGGTTCCTTGTTTCCCCTTTTTGATGGAGTTTGTATGGCAAACGGTGACAGTGTCCAAAAGCGCCTGACCAAAGTGCGTCCACCACGAGTGCAGATGACGTATGACGTGGAGATTGGCGACGCGATGGAGAACAAGGAGTTGCCCTTCGTGGTCGGTGTGGTGGGCGACTTCGGCGGCAACTCGGAGGTGGAGAAGAAGCGCCTGAAGGACCGCAAGTTTGTCGGCATCGACAGCGACAACTTCGACGAAGTGCTGGGCGGCGTTGAGCCGGTCGCGCGCTTCAAGGTGCCGAACCAGCTCGCTGGCGACGACTCCAGCTTTAATGTGCAGCTGCATTTCAAGTCGATGTCCGACTTCCGTCCGGAGGCAGTGGTGCGGCAGGTCGAACCTCTCAGCCGCCTGCTGGAGGCGCGCGGCAAGCTGGCGGACCTGCGCAACAAGCTGGCCGGCAACGACAAGCTGGAGGACATCCTCAGCGAGGTCTTGAGCAGCACCGACAAGCTGGCGAAACTGAAATCGGCCAAGCCTACGAAAGGGGACTGACATGTCGGCACAAATCAACCCACAACAGCAGGCCGCCGTCACCACCGACGACACCAACCTGCTGGACCAGATCGTCGAGCAAAGCAAAGTCGCCAAGTCGACGGTGGAGCACGAGCGCGCCAAGGACATCATCTCGGAACTGGTCAGCCAGGTCCTGGACGGAACGGTCGTCATGTCGAACAACCTGTCGGCGACACTCGACGCGCGCGTCGCGGAACTCGACCGGCTGATCTCCAGCCAGTTGAGCGCCATCATGCACGCGCCGGAGTTTCAGAAGCTCGAACAGAGCTGGACCGGCCTGCACTACCTGGTCAAGAATTCCGCCACCGGCCAAGGGCTGAAGATTCGCATGCTTAACGCCACCAAGCGGGAACTGGTCAAGGACTTCCAGTCCGCGCTGGAATTCGACCAGAGCTCGATGTTCAAGAAAGTCTACGAAGAGGAATTCGGCACCTTCGGCGGTGCGCCTTATGCAGCGTTGCTGGGGGACTTTGAAATCTCGCGCCAGCCGGAAGACATGTACTTCGTCGAGCAGATGTCGCACGTGGCGGCGGCCTCGCATGCGCCGTTCATCGCTTCCGCCGCGCCCGAGCTGTTCGGGCTGGAGACCTATGGCGATTTGGGCAAACCGCGCGACCTGTCCAAGGTATTCGATACCGTGGAATACGCCAAGTGGAAGGCCTTCCGCGAGTCGGAAGACGCGCGTTACGTCGGCCTGGCGTTGCCGCGCTTCCTGGGGCGCCTGCCATTCAATCCGGTCGACGGCACCACCGTCGAAGGCTTCAATTTCGTCGAGGAAGTGGACGGCACGGATCACCAGAAGTACCTCTGGTGTAACGCCGCCTACGCCTTCGGCGCCAAGCTGACCAAGGCCTTCGACGATTTCGGCTGGTGCGCGGCGATACGCGGCGTCGAAGGCGGAGGCCTGGTGGACGACCTGCCCACGCATACCTTCAAAACCGACGACGGCGAAGTGGCGCTCAAGTGTCCAACCGAGGTGGCCATCACAGACCGCCGCGAAAAGGAGCTGAGCGACCTCGGATTCATTTCGCTGGTCCACTGCAAGAACACCTCCTACGCCGCTTTCTTCGGTGCCCAGTCGTCGCAGAAGGCCAAGAAATACAGCTCGGAGGCGGCCAACGCCAACGCCGTGTTGTCGTCGCAGCTGCAGTACATCTTCGCCGTCTCGCGCATCGCCCATTACATGAAGGCCATGATGCGCGACAAGGTCGGCAGCTTCGCATCCGCCTCGAACGTCGAGGATTTCCTCAACCGCTGGCTGATGAAATACGTTCTGCTGGACGACAACGCCAGCCAGGAGCAAAAAGCCCAGTTCCCGTTGCGCGAGGCCTCGGTTCAGGTGCACGAGGTGGCAGGGCGTCCCGGCGTGTACCGCGCCGTGTCCTTCCTGCGGCCCCACTTCCAGCTCGATGAGCTGTCCGTTTCCCTCCGACTGGTCGCGGAGCTTCCGCAGTCGACCAATAGCTAATTTTTTTTCACCACAACCTCAGACTGGAGCATGCAATGGCAATCGACGTCTATCTGTACATTGATGGCATCAAAGGCGAGTCGACCGACGACCGCCACAAGGATTGGATCGAATGTAAATCGGTGACCTTCGGCGTCGACCAGCCGAAATCGGCGACCGCGTCCACCGGCGGCGGCCACACGGCCGAGCGCTGCGAACACCGCGATATCGTCTTTTCAAAACTGGCCGACCTGTCCTCGCCGATCCTGTTGCAGACCTGCTCCGCCGGCCGCACGATCCCCAAGGCGCGCCTGGAATTCATGCGGGCGGATGCCCAGGGCGAGCGCGTTAAGTACTTCGAGATCGAAGTCGAAAATGTGCTGATCGGCGCCGTGTCGCCGGCGGTGCACGAAGGCGACATCCTGACCGAGGAAGTCGCGCTGAAATTCTCCAAGATCAAGTGGCGCTACACGCAGCAAAAAATCACCGGCGGCGCCGGCGGCAACACCTCCGGCGGCTGGGATCTGGCCACCAACCGCATCGTCTGACGATCCCCCCAGCGCCCGTCGTTTCGCGTTGCGGCGGCGCGCTTTTTTGGGCCAGGCCGGCCTGGCCTGGCCTTTTTTTATGAGGGTATCCGATGAATGGCTTTACACCTGGCCTGCTTGACCGCCTGCTGGGCGAGCAAAGCGCCGCTTCCCGTCCGGGCCACGGCATGACGTTGGAACAACTGAAGGATTCTGTCGCGCGCGACCTGGAAGACTTGCTCAACACGCGCTGCGCCCTGGCCGACGAATTGCTGGAAGCGTATCCCGAGTGCGCCGGCTCCATCGTCAACTATGGACTGATCGACTTCGCCGGCATGTGCCTTAGCAGCAGCGAGGATCGCGCCCGTATTTGCGCCGCGCTGAAAACGGCGATCGAACGTCACGAACCGCGCCTGCGCGAGGTGCAGGCCTGGCTGGAGCGCGAAAGCGGCTCCATCAACCGCGTCAGCTTCGCCATCAGCGCCACGCTGGCGGGCCTGCCGCTGACCGAGTCGGTCAACTTCGACGCGGTGCTGCAACCATCATCCCTGCATTATTCGATCAACCGCAGCGCCCGCGGAGCCTGAAATGAATCTCAATCTGAAAACCCTGATCGGCAAACTCAATGACACGACGCGCCTGGCCGCCACGCGCGCCGCCAGCATCTGCGTGGCGCTTGGCCAGTATGAAGTAGAGGTCGAACACCTGTTCCTGGCCCTGCTCGAGCAGGAACGCTGCGACGTGGTGCTGATCGCGCGCCAGTGCGGCGTCGGTATCGACACATTGGAGGCCGGCCTGCATCATGAAGTGAGCCAGTTCAAGACCGGCAGTACCCGCACCCCGGTGTTTTCTCGCCATTTGCCGCTGCTGCTGGAGAACGCGTGGCTGATCGCCTCGCTGGCGGCGCCGCAGCCAGGCGGCATCCGCAGCGCGCATCTGCTGGTTGCGCTGCTGACCGACCCGGAACTGTCACAGATCGCGCACCGCGCCTCTGCGGCATTTGCCACGATTCCGATCGATGAAGTCAAACACCGGCTGGACAAATATACCAATGGCTCGCAGGAGCACACCAACGCCGCCTCCGTGGCGGACGACGGGCTGTCTTTGGCGCCGGTCGCCGATGCGGCGCGCCAGAACGGCGCGCGCACGCCTGCGCTCGACCAGTACACCACCAGCCTGACGCGCGCCGCCAGCGAGGGTAGGCTGGATCCGGTGATAGGGCGTGAGACGGAGGTGCGCCAGATGATCGACATCCTGCTGCGCCGCCGCCAGAACAATCCGATACTCACCGGCGAAGCAGGCGTGGGCAAGACCGCGGTGGTGGAGGGCCTGGCCCTGCGCATCGCCGCCGGGGACGTGCCGGCCGTGCTGCTGGGCGTTGAGATCCGCACGCTGGACATGGGGCTGTTGCAGGCCGGTGCCAGCGTCAAGGGAGAGTTTGAAAACCGCCTGAAGGGGGTCATCGACGAGGTCAAGCAAAGCCCGCACGGCATCATCCTGTTCATCGACGAGGCGCACACCATGATAGGCGCCGGCGGCGCGGCAGGGCAGAACGACGCCGCCAACCTGCTCAAGCCGGCCTTGGCGCGGGGCGAGCTGCGCACCATCGCCGCCACCACCTGGAGCGAGTATAAAAAATATTTCGAGAAGGATGCCGCGCTGGCGCGGCGTTTCCAGGTCGTCAAGGTCGAGGAGCCGAGCGAGGAAATCGCCAGCGCCATGCTGCGCGCGATGGCGTCGTTGATGGAAAAGCACTTCGGCATCCGCATCCGTGACGAAGCGGTGACCGAGGCGGTGCGGCTGTCGCATCGTTATATCAGCGGGCGCCAGTTGCCCGACAAAGCCGTCAGTGTGCTCGATACCGCCTGCGCGCGCGTCGCGCTGGGCCAGAGCGGCACGCCCGCGTTGCTGGAATCGGCGGCGAAGAGCATGGAGCGCATTGACGCGGAGATCAACGCCTTGCAGCGCGAGGAGGGCGGCGAAAAGAGTGCCGACGCGGCGCGCCGCCAGCGGCTGCAGAAGCTGACCGACACGCGCGCGGCGCTGGCCGGGGAGCATGCGAAGAATAGCGATCGTTGGCAGCGCGAGCAGTCAATTGTCGCCGCCATCTCGCGCCTGCGTGCCGCCCCCGGTGGCGACGGCGCCGGCCCCGGTGAAATCCGCGCGTTGAAGGCAGAACTGGCGGCGCTGCAGGGTGAGACGCCGATGGTGCCGGTGGAGGTCGACGCCGCCACCGTAGCGGCCATCGTCTCCGGCTGGACCGGCATCCCGCTTGGGAAAATGGTCAAGGATGAAATCCGCAGCGTGCTCAAATTGCAGGATGCGCTGGAGTCCCGCATTCTCGGCCAGTCCGCCGCCATCGCCGCCGTGGCGCAGCGCGTGCGCACAGCCCGGGCCAACCTGGACGATCCGAACAAGCCCAAAGGCGTATTCCTGTTCGTCGGGCCGTCGGGCGTCGGCAAGACGGAAACCGCCCTGGCGCTGGCCGACCTTTTGTACGGCGGCGAGCGCAAACTCCTGACGATCAACATGAGTGAATACCAGGAGGCACACAGCGTCTCCGGCCTGAAAGGCTCGCCGCCCGGCTACGTCGGCTACGGCCAGGGCGGCGTGCTGACGGAGGCGGTTCGCCGCAACCCGTATAGCGTGGTGCTGCTCGACGAAATCGAAAAAGCCCATCCGGACGTCACCGAACTGTTTTTCCAGGTCTTCGACAAAGGCGTGATGGACGATGCGGAGGGACGCGAGATCGACTTCCGCAACACCATCATCATCGCCACCTCCAACGCCGGCTCGGCGGCCGTGATGCAGGCATGCCTGAACGAGGAAATACCGCCGACGGTGGACGAACTGGAACGGCTGCTGCGGCCACAACTCGTCAAGCACTTCAAGCCTGCCTTCCTCGGGCGGCTCAAAGTGGTGCCGTATTACCCAATCCCGGACCAGGTACTGGTGCGCATCATCGGGCTCAAACTGGAGCGCATCGGCCAGCGTATCCGCGACCAGCACCATGCGGAGTTCAGCTACGACGAGGCGCTGGTCGAGGCGGTGCTGGCGCGCTGCACGGAAGTCGATTCCGGCGCGCGCAATGTCGACCATATCCTGAATGGCAGCCTGCTGCCGGAGATCGCCGAGGCGGTGCTGGAAAGGATGGCACAGGGCGCGGCGATCGCCAGGATCAAGGTCGGCGCCAGCAAGCAAGGGCAGTTCAAATACACCATCAAATAAAAGGAGCCACCATGTTCAGCATCGCACAACTGCTGTTGCCCATTAGCGCTGACCGGATCTGCGGCGAGGATCTGTCCTTCAGCAGCGACGTCGACGCCATCGCGCACGCGCGCACCTACGACGATCCCACGCTGGACCAGGGCGAGTGGGTCGCGGTGCTGAAGGAGGCCGACTGGCAGTTCGTCGGCAGCCGTTGCGCCGCCATGATCGAATCCAAAACCAAGGACCTGCGGCTGGCCGTCTGGCTGGCCGAGGCCCACGCCAAGACGCGCGGCTTGCGCGGCCTCGGTGACGGCTATGCGGTGTTGTCCGGCCTGTGCGAGCATTACTGGGAGGGCCTGCATCCGCTGGCCGACGAAGGCGACTACGACCAACGCATCGGCAATCTGTATTGGCTGCTCACGCGCACCGTGGTGCTGGTCAGGGAGATGCCGCTGGAAGGCGGCGGGGCGATGCTGGCGGATGCCGACTACTGCCTGGCCGCGCTCTGTGAACTGGAGCGCGTGGTCGACCGGCGCCTTGGCGCGGACGGCCCTGGTTTCAGCGCCGCCAAGGATGCGCTGCAAGCGGTCATCGCCGCCATCGCGCCCGTCGGCAGCCTAACCGCGCTGGCGGCAGTTGGTGACGGCGCCGTGGGCGTTGCCGGCCGGGTGGCGCTGGACGGAGTGGTGCAAAACCGCGCCCAGGCCCTGTCGCAACTGCGTCTGGTGGCCGATTTCTTCCGCCGCACCGAGCCTCATAGCCCGGTTGCCTATCTTGCCGACAAAGCCGCAAGCTGGGGCGACATGCCGCTGCACGTCTGGCTGCGCGCCGTCATCAAAGACCCGGGTGCCATCGCCGGCCTGGAGGAGATGTTGGGTGCCCAGCCCGACGGCGGCTGACCGCAGCGTCCCGTCGCAACACGTAGTTGTTGGGGCGCAACGCTCAATATTGCTCTGACTGCTACAGATTCTGGCGAACAGTGCTAGCATGGATCATCCTTTCCGCTAGGGGTTTGTCATGAACAACCTGAAAATCGGTACGCGTCTCGGCTTCGGCTTTTCGCTCATACTGGTGTTGCTGACCACGATGACCGTTATCGGCATCATGCGCCTCAGTAGCGCCAGTGCGATGACAGACCATATGATCGACGTGAAAATCCGCGACCAGCGGTTGATCGCGGAGTGGGGAAAAATCATCGAGGTCAACGCCGCCCGCACCACGGGCGCCTGGATGGTCGCCGATCCGGCCGATCAGAAAAATCTGGAAGTCCTGATGGCGGGATCGTCCGGGCGCGCGACCAAGATCCAGGACCAGATCGGCGCGACCATCGAGGACGAGGCGCTCAAGCCGTTGTTCAAGCAGGTGCTGGACACGCGCAAAGCCTACACCGACGTGCGCAAGGCCGTCTTTGCCGCCAAGGCGAAGGGCGACCTGGAACTGGGCAAAAAACTCTACGACGGCGAACTGACGCTAACCCGCACCAGCTATCTCGCCGCGCTGCAAACCTTCGCCGAGCGGCAGGCCGACTTGCTCGACGCCGCCGCCGTCCAGATCCGCGACCAGTACACCAGTGGCCGCACCTTGCTGATCATCCTCGGCCTTGCCGCCATTGTCATGGGCGTTCTTGCCGCATGGTGGATCACCCGCACCATCACCACGCCGATCAACGAAGCGGTGAGGGTCGCGGAAACCGTATCGTCCGGCGATCTGACCAGCGAAATCCGCGTGCACAGCACCGACGAAACCGGGCAGCTGATGAACGCCCTGAAGATCATGAATTCCAACCTGGTCAGCATTGTCGGCCAGGTGCGCAACGGCACCGACCTGATGGCCACCGCGTCCACCGAGATCGCCGCCGGCAACCAGGACCTGTCCTCACGCACGGAGCAGCAGGCAAGTTCGCTGGAGGAGACCGCATCGTCGATGGAGGAATTGACATCGACGGTGAAGTTCAACGCGGAGAACGCGCGCGAGGCCAACGCCCTGGCGATCAGCGCCGCGCAAATCGCCAGCCGTGGCGGCGCGGTGGTGGGCGAGGTGGTGAACACCATGGGGTCCATCAACGACTCGTCGCGCAAAATCGTGGAGATCATCTCGGTCATCGACGGCATCGCCTTCCAGACCAATATTCTCGCGTTGAACGCGGCGGTGGAAGCCGCGCGCGCCGGCGAGCAGGGACGCGGCTTCGCGGTGGTGGCTTCGGAGGTACGCAATCTGGCGCAGCGCTCGGCGTCGGCCGCCAAGGACATCAAGAGCCTGATCAACGATTCGGTCGAGAAGGTTTCGCAGGGCTCGGACCTGGTCAACAAGGCCGGTGAAACCATGAGCGAGATCGTCACCAGCATCAACCGCGTGACCCAGATCATGACGCAGATCAGCCATGCCAGCGAAGAGCAGAGCCTCGGCATCGCCCAGGTCAACGATGCCATCACCCAGATGGACCAGGTCACGCAGCAGAACGCGGCGCTGGTCGAGCAGGCGGCTGCGGCGGCCGAATCGATGCAGGAGCAGTCGGCCAAGCTGGCCGACGTGGTGAGCGTGTTCAAGCTGGATGGCTTGCAAGTGCCCGCGCCGGTCGCCTCATCCAGTCGCGCCGCGCCGCGCACGCCCGCGCCCATGCGCCCCGCGCTGCCGCCACGCGGTGCCAGGTCGGCCGCCGTCGTTGCTGTTTCCGCGCCCGTCCGTCAGGCGGCGCCTGATGGCACGCGCAAGGCGATCAGCAGCAACGACGCGGACGGCTGGGAAGAGTTTTAAGCGAGGCGGCGCTTCGGTACAATGAGGTCTATGACCAGTATCGACGCCATACCCTCCAAGCCGCGCAGCACGCGGGCGCTATGCACTGCGTGTCTGCGGCCGCTGCAAACCTGCATTTGCGGGTGGGTGACGCCAATATCGAATCAAGTGGAAGTGCTGATCCTTCAGCATCCGATGGAGGTCGCGAATGCAAAAGGCAGTGCGCGTCTGCTGCATCTGAGTTTGTCCAACAGCCGTCTCGAATCCGGCGAAGCGTTTGAGCCCGATCGTCTGGGTGAACTGCTGTCCGGGGATCGCCGCAACGTGCTGCTGTACCCGGAGACGGCGGAAGACAAATCGCTGGGACTCGCGACGCCGCAGGGTTTCGATCAGGACTGGCTTGGCGCGCCGCAGCGCCTGCGGCTGGTGGTGCTGGACGGGACCTGGCGCAAGAGCCGGAAGATGTTGTATCTGAATCCGCCGTTGCAGGCATTGCCCCGGCTACCGCTGCGCGACACGCCGCCGTCGCATTACTTGATACGCAAGGCGCATTTGCCGGACCAGTTATCGACGCTGGAGGCCACGGCGTACGCGCTGGCGCAACTGGAAAACGATCCGCATAGATTCAATTCGCTGATCGATGCCTTCGACGGTTTCGTCGCCCAGCAGGCCAGCTACGTGCGCCCCTGATCAGGCGATCAGTTTCAGGCCGGGCGGCAGCGACTCGCCCAGCATGCGTTTTTCGTCGGCCTGATCGAGTTGCACCACTTCGCGCACCATCGCGCTCCAATTGGCGGGCGCGCCGATCGCGGCGAGGCGCCGCAAAATCTCGGCGCGCAAGGTCTCGTCGATGTCGCGCGAACGGTCACCCGTCATGCGTGCCAGATGGGCCGCCGCGAAGCCGGCCGGCTCCACCTTCTTCCAGTCCAGCGCCAGTATGCTGGATAACCATTGCTCGACGACCGCGCGGTCGACCACATCGTGCGCGCTGCCGTGGAACGGCTGGCGCGCGCCGACGCGGCTCAATCCCCACAGGAAGCGCGCCTGCGCCGCTTCCGCTTTGCCGGCGTCGGCCGCGCCGGCGCGGGTTTTGTTAGCGCCGGCCTTGGCCGCCGCGCGGGTCGCCGCGTCGAGCTGCGACAGCATCCAAGCGCCGATTTCGGCCTTGTAGTTGCCGGGTATGCGTTCGAGCGAGGCGCCCAGGCGCAGCATGTCCTCTTCGCTGCCGTTGACCAGCGTTTGCGGACGCCTGCCTCGCTCCTGCGCGTCCGCCTGGACGTTGAAGGCGAAATCGTCGAGCACCCGCAATTGCGCTTCCACGCTCAAGCCACCGGCCACGCGCCGCCACAAGGTCCACCACTCGGCGCACACCTGGCTGTCCTTGTGGTGCTGGGCCCCGGCTTCAAACATCGCCCACAATTGTTCGATGCGCCACTCGTCGAGCGCATGGCCAAAGCCGGGGCGCAGGCAGTAGCCGCTCAGATTGAGCCACGCGCGCTCGTGTTCCGACGACCGCCGGCGGCCTTTGGCGCGTTCGATCAGCGCGTCGAACAGGCGGCGCAACAGCGGTGTGGCCCAGCTTTCGCGGCTGCCCAACAGATGTTCGAGCTGCGCGCGCAGCTGCTTGACTTCCTTCACATCGACCTGCAGCGCGCGGCTGCCGAAGATGCGGTCTATCTTGTCGATTGCCGCATTCAGGCCGGCCGGCATCGGCGCATTCCGGGGCGCATTCCTGCCGACGTCGTCGGCCTCGGCGATGCCGGCATCGCCGCGCAGCTGGAACTCCAGCAGCCAGCGCTGCGCGTCTTCGATCGCAACACAGTGCACGTCGAGCGTACCGACTTCGCTCAGCGTGGTCGCCAGTTGCACCGGGATTTCCTTGCGGGCGTCGGCGGCGCCGCTGTCGCGCAGCACGGTAGCTATCGGCGGCAGCTGGACGTAATCGTCCGGTTGCAGTTCGACCAATTCGCCGGCCCGCGGCGGGGTTGCGTCCGATGTCGACGACGCCAGATGGAAGCGCACCGGTCGGCCAAGCCGCAGTGCGAAGGTGCGTTCGGCCAGCAGGATCTCCCGGTTCTCAGCACTGCCGCGCGGCAGGATGCAGACCGCGCGGCGCGGCTTGTCATCGCGCTGCTCGTCGTCCAGTAGCAGGAAATAGCTGCGTGGCGAGCCACCGCCGATCACCGGCGCCTGGCCGGCTTGACCCAGCGCGTAGGCCAAGCCCCCGCGCGCGACGGCAACATCGGGATCGTCGTTGTTCAGAACCCGCAGTGGCTGGCCGCGCCATTTCGATAGCACGTCCTCCAGACGGCGGGCCAGGGCGTCGGCGCGAAAAACGCCGCCGTTCAGCAGCAGCGTATCGGGAACCGGTATCGTCGCATGATCGTCGGCGGGCAGGCCCAACGCCTCGCGGGCCGCCGCCGCATGCTGGCGCAAAAAGCCCGCCAGATGGCGGGTGATGGCGGCGTCGCTGGCGTAGGGCAGGCCGAACTCGATGATCGCGCCACGCCCGCGCGTGGCCGGATCGCGCGAAGGATTCATTGGAAAGAACCCGTCCACCACCAGCGCGGCCACTTCGTCGCGCGTCAGCTCGGCCGAGCGGGAAGCGCCGATCAGGCGCGAGCCGGAACCGAGCAAGGTGACGGTGGCGCGCTCCGGCGCGTCCGCCGCCAGCAGCAGTTCTTTCGCTGCCCGGCAGCGCTCCGCCAACTGCGCCAGGCGGCTGGACGACAGGCGTGGCGCAGGCGCGTCGGCACTTTGTGCTGCCGCCATGCGCGTTTCGACCAGATGGGCCAACGCCAGATCCATATTGTCGCCGCCGAGGATCAGGTGGTTGCCGACGCCGATGCGGCTGATCTCCGGATGGCCGTCCACCATCGCCACCTTGATCAAACTGAAGTCGGTGGTGCCGCCGCCGACGTCGCACACCAGCAGCAGGCGCGTCTCGGCCAGATCGGCGGCTAGCGTCGCGCGCTGGCGGTACAACCAGTCATAGAAGGCCGCCTGCGGCTCCTCCAGCAAGCGCAGGCCGGACAGGCCGGCGATGCGCGCCGCTTCGAGCGTCAGCGCCCGCGCGCCTTCGTCAAAGGAGGCGGGAATCGTCAGGACTATCTGCTGTCGTTCCAGCGGATGCGAAGGAAAGCGCGCATTCCACGCGGCGCGCAGATACGCAAGATAGGAAGCGCTGGCGGCGACCGGCGACACTTTGGCCACGTCGGCCTCGGAACCCCATGGCAGGATGGCCGCAGTACGGTCCACATTTGGATGCGACAGCCAGCTCTTGGCGCTGGCGACCAGGCGGCCGGGCACCTGTGCGCCGAGCTTGCGCGCCAGCCTTCCGATGACCACCTGCCGCAAACCCGCTACATCGTCCTGCCGCCATGGCAGTTGCAATTCGCCTTCGGCCAGCTCGCCCTCGGCCGGGTGGTAGCGCACCGACGGCAGCAGCGCGCCAACGCCAACCTCGCCCGGCGCCACCAGCTGCTCGATATCGAACAGCTGGATCCCGGCTTTGCCGGGCGCCGAATAGGCCAGCACCGTGTTGGTGGTGCCAAGGTCGATGCTGACGATATATTGGTTCATGCTCAGGCGGCGGCGCTTTCAGTGGCGCCGGAGCGCACGTCGAACTCCACTTTCCAGCGCTGGCCGTCGTTGGCCACGGCCAGCAGTTCGAGCGTGCCCGATTCGGTCGCCATCGCATGCAGGCGCACCTGCACCACATCGCCGGCCTGGCGGCCCTCCTGCGACAGCGTGGCCTGAATCTCGTTCAACTCGATCAGTTCCTCCGGACCCCAGAAGTCCAGCAGCTCGCCAATCTGGTCCTGGCGGCGCACCGAAGAGCCGAAGAAGCGGAACTGCACCGGCTCGCCGACGACCAGGCCGAACTCCTGGTTCGGCAGTTCGATCTCGCTGCCTTCCTCCATGCCGAACGGCGCCACGCACAGCGCCTGGATCGGCGGCTCCATGCCGGGAATGGCCGGCATCGACGATTCGATCGCCACGTAATAAGCACGCGCCGTGCCCCCGCGAATGCGCACCCCGCTGCCGCGACGCACGTAGCTGTAGTAAGCCGCGCCGCGCGCGACCGCCAGATCCAGATCGGCGCCGCCCAGCATGCGCGCCGGCTCCGCACCTTCCATATACAGCCAGTCGTTGAGGGTGCCCATGACGCGCTGCGCCAGCAGCTCGGACTTGAACACGCCGCCGTTGAACAGCACCGCCGTTGGATGCAGGAAGCTGGCGTCGGCACTGTGCTTGCCGGCGTAGCCTTCCAGTTCGCTGGTGGCGCCGACCTGGCGTGCCAGGAACGCGGCCAGGTGGCGCGTGATGCCAGCGTCCTGCGCATACGGCAGGCCAAGCTGCGTCAGGCCGGCGCGCGTGCGCACGGCGGGACGCGCCGCCGCGTCCACCGCCGGGAAGAAGCCGTCGAGGATAAAGGTCGTCACTTCATCGCGCGTCAACTCGGTGCGGATCGAACCGCCGATCAGCTTCGAGCCACGGCTCGGCACCACGATAGGCCAGGTCTCGACGGTGGCATCGGCCAGCAGCTTTTCCTTGGCGGTGCGGCAGCCGTAGGTCAGCGCACGCATCTGCCAGGCGTCGAGCTGGGTGCCGCTGGCGGCCAGCTTGCGCGCCACCAGATGCGCCAGCGCCAGGTCCATATTGTCGCCGCCAAGCAGAATGTGATCGCCGACCGCGATGCGGTGTGGTTCCAGCACGCCATCGCGTTCCAGCACGGCGATCAGCGAAAAGTCGCTGGTGCCGCCGCCGACGTCCACCACCAGAATGATGTCGCCCGGTTTGACGTCCTTGCGCCAGCGGCCTTCGCTGCCCTGGATCCAGCTGTACAGCGCGGCCTGCGGCTCCTCCAGCAAGGTCAGATTGGTGTAGCCGGCCGCGCGTGCCGCGTCGGCGGTCAGTTCGCGCGCACCCGGGTCGAACGAGGCCGGGATCGTTACCGTCACCGCCTGTTCGCCGAATGGCGCCTCCGGGTGCGCCTGCTCCCACGCCTGGCGCAGGTGCGAGAGGTAGCGGGTCGATGCTTCCAGCGGCGATACGCGGGTCACTTCTTCCGGCGCGTCGTTGGGCAGCAGGGCGCTGCGGCGGTCCACGCCCGGATGGCTCAACCAGCTCTTGGCGCTGGAGACCAGGCGAATCGGCGTGGTGGCGCCACGGCTGCGCGCCATTTCGCCGGCCACCCCGGTTTGTTCGGCCGCCGACTGCTGCCACGGCAGGCTCAAATCGCCCGGCGCCAGTTCGTCCGCGTGCGGCAGATACAGGAAGGATGGCAGCAGCGCCAGGTCTTCCACCGTGCCCGGTGCCGTCAACTGCGGAATCGCTAGCACGCCGTGCTGGGTTTTTTCGCCGTCGCTGGTGGTCAGGTCGACATAAGAGAGCGCGCTGTGGGTGGTGCCAAGGTCGATGCCAATGGCGTAGCGTGGGTCGCTCATAATTCCACCTCCGCTGGTGCCAGGATCGCCGCGTCGTGCGCTTCGGCCAGTTTCGGCAGGCGCACGTTCGACGCGCGCCAGCCCCGATGGCTCAAGGCGCCGCGGAACGGCGCCTTGCCGACCACGTTGCCGGTCAGGCGCACGGCGCTGGCGTCGAAGCCTTCCTCCAGCACGATGCGGCTGCCTTCGGCCTCGCTGCGTACCGCTTCGATGGTGAAGTGCTCGCGCAGCACCTTGCCGCAACCTTCATGCACCACGCGCGCTGCGGCGCCGATGTCGGCGTCGGAATAGGCGCTCAGGTTTTCCTGCGTGAAGTCGATCAGGCGTGCCTCGCGCTGGAACAGGCCAAGCAGCTGCAGCGCGGCGTCCGGCGTGGCGGCGCGCAGCGTGACCGGCACGGGGACGGGGGCTGGGACCGGTGCCGGCGCGGGAGTGGGGGCAGGGGCAGGCACGTCAACCGGCGCGGCGGACGGTTGCGGTTCGCCGGCGGCGATGCGCGCCAGGCGCGCGGCATATTCGGCATCGGACAGCGCGCGGAAGAAGGCGCCGATGGCGATCGATATCCGGCTAAAAAAAGACGGCAGCGGTTGAGTCGAATTGTTCATGTCTAGCTCGCGTAGAGTGAGCCGGGCCGCTGCCTGGGGCGGCGGCCTGGCGGAATGTGGGGTGGGGGCGCGCGTGGCGCAGGGAAAGTCTTGCCCCCGGAAGCCCCGCATGATACCAGTTCGGGCGCGGGCGCCAAAGACGCGAGGGCGGCACCTTTGATTTTTCGCTTGATATGGCTATTTGGAGGGCTTAGAATACTGGATATGCATACAGTATTGGCGCAGTGTTGGCGATCCTCGCCCGGTGCCCGGCCCCTAGTTATCATGAACCACGACGAAAACAATCAAGAGCATGTGATGCTGCCGCCTCCTTCGCTGAAGGCGCAAAAGGGCCGTGGCGCGGTATCGAACCTGCAAGGGCGCTTCGAGGTCAACGCGCGGGAAGCCTATGACGACGGCTGGGAGCGCGAGGAAGAAGAGGCGTCGCCATGGAAAACCCAGGTCACCGATGAATATTGTAAATCGATCCTGAGCCGCAACGCCTCGCCTGACCTGCCGTTCAGTGTCTCGCTGAATCCTTATCGTGGCTGCGAGCACGGCTGCATCTATTGCTTCGCCCGTCCCACGCACAGCTATCTCGGCCTGTCGCCGGGCATGGATTTCGAGAGCAAGATTTTCGCCAAGGTCAACGCGCCGGAAATGCTGCGGCGCGAGCTGGCCAAAGCCGGCTACGAGCCGGAGTCGATCGCGCTCGGCGTCAACACGGACGCTTACCAGCCTTGCGAGCGCGAGCGCAAACTCACGCGCCGGGTGCTGGAGGTATTGCAGGAATGCCAGCATCCGGTGGGCCTGATCACCAAATCGTCGCTGATCGAGCGCGATATCGACATCCTCGCGGCAATGGCCGCCAAGCGGCAAGCCGGCGTCGCCATTACGCTGACAACGCTGGACCCGGCCATCTCGCGCACGCTGGAACCGCGCGCGGCGGCTCCGGCCCGTCGCCTGCGCACGATCCGCACGCTGACCGACGCCGGCATTCCGGTGGCCGTCAGTGTCGCGCCCATTATCCCGTTCGTCACCGAGCCGGATATCGAGCGCTTGCTGGAAGCGGTCAAGGAAGCCGGGGCCGTCACGGCGCACTACACGGTGCTGCGGCTGCCGTGGGAAGTGGCGCCGCTGTTCCAGCAATGGCTGCAGGCGCACTTCCCGGAGCGGGCGCAGCGGGTGATGAACCGCGTGCGGGAGATGCGCGGCGGTAAGGACTACGACAGCAGCTTCGGTTCGCGCATGAAAGGCGAGGGCGTGTGGGCGGAATTGATACGGCAACGCTTCAAGATCGCCACCGAACGCCTTGGGCTATCGGGCAAGGGAAGCCGCTTCCACACGATGGATGCGTCACAGTTCACACGGCCACTGGTGGTGCCGCCGCTGGGAGCGCGCGCCAAGCCGGCGGATGAAGGGCAGCTGGATTTATTCTGACGTCACGGTCGAGGGACGGTGTTCAACGCGGCCAGGTGCCGTTCGATCTCGAAGACGTGCTGATCGTGGCGGCCCAGCGCGCGCAGGGCGTGCGCCAGATGGTTGAGGTAGTCGCTGTTCGGGCCGCTAGGGCCGATGGAGCGGGCGATGTGGCGCGCGATCTCGTGCTCGGACGCTTCGCCCAAAAAGGCCGCGTTGTCCGGCGTTGCGATATAGACCAGGCCGAGGACGCCAGCGTCGCTGCCGTCGCTGCCGTCGCTGCCGCCGCTGCCGCCGTCATCGTGCCTGTTGTCGCCGTCTTGGCCGCCAGCGTCTTTGCCGCTGCCGTCGCCATCGCCGTCGCCGTCGCCGTCATCGAACGTAATTGTCGTCGCCAGCCGCAGATAGCCGTTTTTTTCGCGATGGTCCAGGTGGGCGAAGACTTCCGGCGTGACCAGGTAAGCCATGCCGTGGCAGACGGCGCCGGCTTCCTCGATGATGGTCACCACGCGGCCCGGCGCCTCCGGTGTGCCGCGATGGTCGTGTGACCCCTGCCAGAAACGTCGCGTCCAGTTGGCGATGCTGGCCGGGCGGCGTTGGAGGTAAGGAAAATCGGCCTTGTAAATCAGCGAGCCGTAGCCGAACAGCCAAACGCTGTGGTGGCCGTCGAACTGGTCCATCATCTGGTTGATGGCGATGGTATCTGCTGTCATGGTCGTTTCCGGCTTCGCGTGCTTCCTCATATACCGAAGCATACCTACGCCGCATGGGCTGCGGTAGTGGGAATATGTAAGATATCTTAACTTGTCGGAACGTTCCACTCATCCGCCGCAACGTAATCCCGCAGGAAGGAGACGAAACTCTCGGCCGCCGGCGACAGCGCCCGCGCGTTGCGCGTGTAGACAAAAAAGCGCCGCGTGAGCTCGGGATCGACCAGTTGGCGCATGCGCAGTCCATACAGCTGTACCATTTTTTCCGCGTAGGGCAGGCAGACCGTGATGCCCAGCCGCGCGTGCACCATCGCCAGCGCGGTCGTCATGAAGGTCACCTCGTTGTACGGGCTGAGCGATAGCTCGCGGAACGATACGTGCATATCGCGCAACAGCCGCTCGGTGAACTGCCCCTGCAGGGAAATGAATGGGAAGTCGTTGATGTCGGCCCAGGTGATGCGTTCACGTGACTCCAGCGCATGCCCGGCCGGAAACACCACGACGAACGGCATCTCGAACAATTGCTGCGCCTCGATCTCTGCGTTGGCGTCGCGTTCCGGGCCGATGCCAAAGTCCGCCTCGCCGCTGAACACGCGCGCCGAGACCTGCTCGACCGGACTGTCGGCCAGACGCACCTGGACGTCCGGATGGCGCGCGGAATAGGCGGCGATGGCTTCGGGCAGTAAGGTGCACGACAGCATCTGTGGCGCGGCGATGCGCACGATGCCCTGCTTGAGCGCCTTGCGGCTGGCAATGTCGGCCATTGCCCGGTCGAGATCCTGCAGCATCTTCTCGAACAGCGGGGTCAGTTCACGTCCCAGCTCCGACAACTGCGTCTTGCGCGTGGTACGCTCGACGACACGCACACCGAGCATCTGTTCGAGCTCCTTGATCTGGCCACTGAGCGCCGATTGCGTCAGGTTGAGGTGCTCTGCCGCCAGGGTAAAGCTGCCGGTTTTGGCCAGCGCGACCAGTGCCCGCATTTGTCGCAAACTTGGATTCATTAAAAAACCTGATAAATGGCGGGAAAAATACCGTTTGTATGATATCTGAGATTGGCATCTAATGGCGAACGACTAGAATTGGAGGCACCATGAAAATCAAACAAATCCACCACGTCGCTTACCGCTGCCGCGACGCCAAGGAAACCGTCGAGTGGTACGTCAAGCACCTGAACATGGACTTCGTGCTGGCCATCGCCGAGGATGAAGTGCCATCGACCAAAGCGCCGGACCCGTACATGCACGTCTTCCTCGACGCCGGACATGGCAATGTGCTGGCGTTCTTCGAGCTGCCGACGCAGGCGCCAATGGACCGCGACCAGAACACGCCGGCCTGGGTGCAGCACCTGGCGATGGAAGTCGATAGCATGGACGAACTGCTGGCCGCCAAGGAGCGGCTGATCGCCGGCGGCATCGATGTCATCGGGCCGGTCAACCACACTATTTTCAAATCGATCTACTTCTTCGACCCGAACGGCCATCGTCTGGAATTGGCGGTCAACACCGGCACGCCGGACATGATGCAGAAGCTCGACGCCGTCAAATGGGACATGCTCGAGGAGTGGTCCAAAACCCGCAAGGCGCCCAAGCATGCGGCCTGGATGCACGCGCCGGCCGCCACCTCGGGAGATCCGGCATGAAGCTCGCCACACTGAAAGACGATAGTCGCGACGGCCGCCTGGTCGTGGTCAGCCGCGACCTCTCGCAGTATCAGCTGGTGCCCAAGATCTCGGCCACGCTGCAGCATGCGCTGGACCATTGGGAGCTGGTCGCGGAGCGGCTGGAAGCGGTGTACACCCTGCTTAACGCAGGCGACGCCGTCGATGCGAGGCCTTTCGACCAGCAAGCCTGCCATTCGCCGCTGCCGCGCGCCTATCAGTGGGCGGACGGCTCGGCCTACATCAACCACGTGGAACTGGTGCGCAAGGCGCGCAACGCCGAAGTGCCGGCGTCGTTCTACACCGATCCGTTGATGTACCAGGGCGGCTCGGACAGTTTCATCGGGCCGCGCGATCCGATCTACGCGCTGTCGGAGGAGTGGGGCATCGACCTCGAGGCCGAGGTGGCCGTCATCACCGCCGATGTGCCGATGGGCGTGGGCGTGGCCGATGCCGGCAAGGCGATCCGCCTCGTCATGCTGGTCAACGACGTTTCACTGCGCAACCTGATTCCGAACGAACTGGCCAAGGGCTTCGGCTTCTTCCAGTCCAAGGCGGCCAGCGCGTTCTCGCCGGTGGCGGTCACGCCGGACGAGTTGGGTCTCGACTGGAGCGGCAGCAAGCTGCATCTGCCGCTGCTGGTCGATATCAACGACAAGCCGTTCGGCAAACCAAATGCCGGCGAGGACATGACCTTCAACTTCGCGCAGCTGGTCGCCCACGCCGCCGCCACGCGCGAGCTGGCTGCCGGCACCATCATCGGCTCCGGCACGGTCTCCAACAAGCAGGGAGGCCTGAACGGTTCAAGCATCGACAACGGCGGCGTGGGTTATTGCTGCCTGGCCGAAGTGCGCATGTACGAAACCATCGAGACCGGCAAGCCGCAGACCGGCTACCTGAAATTCGGCGACAAAGTGAAGATCGACATGCGGGACGCGCAGGGTGCCAGCATTTTCGGCGCGATCGAGCAGACCGTCGCGCATTACGGGGAGCGCCGGCGATGAAGCTCTACACCTACTTCCGCAGCTCCGCGGCTTACCGGGTGCGGATAGCGCTCAATCTCAAGGGACTGGCGTACGAGGCGCAGCCGGTGCATCTGCTGCGCGACGGCGGCCAGCATCTGGCGGACGCTTACCGCGCGGTCAATCCCTCCACGTTGTTGCCAACGCTGGAGGATGACGACGGCGCCGTCATTGGCCAATCGCTGGCGATACTGGAGTATCTGGAAGAGACGCGGCCGCAAACGCCATTGCTGCCGGCCGATCCGGCGGGCCGCGCCCGCGTGCGCGCGCTGGCGTTGACGGTGGTGGCCGATACGCACCCGCTGGGTAATCTGCGGGTGCTGAAGTACATCAAGGGCGAGATGGGGCTGACCGAGGAGGTCAAGCTTGAATGGCATCGCCACTGGCTGCGCTGCGGATTAGAGACCCTGGAAGCGCTGTTGGCAGGGGATGCGCGCACGGGCGTCTACGCGCACGGGGACAAACCGACGCTGGCCGATTGCTGTCTGGTGCCGCAGGTGTTCAACGCGCAGCGATTCGAGGTCGACACAGCGCCTTATCCGACCATCATGCGGATCAATGCCGCCTGCGCCGCGCTGCCGGCCTTTCAGCGGGCGCACCCGTCGCAACAGCCCGACGCCGAGTAATATGAAGGCATGCTGCGCCGGCGGCGCCTCAATGGCGGACTCGCAGCCGCATAATCGAGGAACAGGCCGATTAAACGGGGAGACACGTAGGGCGGATTAGGCGGAACGCCGTAATCCGCCATCTACGCGCCGTCGACGGCCGACGCATTCGCCGACATCAAGCCGCGCGCAACGCATCCACGATCTTCATACGCGCCGCGCGCAGCGCCGGCAGCACCCCGCCAATAAACCCCATCACCAGTGCAAACACCAGCGTCTTAATGACGATATCCCCCGTCAGCCGAAACCCGAACGCCAACTCCGAGAACGATTGAAAATTCGTGGTCGAGAACGAGATAAACCGCATCAATGAAGCGCACCCCAGCCCCAGCACGCCGCCGACCACCGCCAACAGCATCGACTCCGCCAAAAACGCCGCCAAAATACTCCGTCGCTGAAACCCCAGTGCGCGCAGGGTACCGATTTCGCCCACGCGGTTGGCGACCGACGCATACATGGTGATGGTCGCCCCGATCATCGCCCCGATCGAAAAGATCACCGACAAGATCAATCCCAGCACACTGATGAACGTCGACAGCGCCTTGGACTGGTCGGCATAAAAATTCTGCTCGCGCTTGGCGTCGAGCGTCAAGCGCTGATCGCCCTCGATATCCTTCTTGAAACCGTCGAACAGCGACGTGTCGGCCAAACGCAATACGACCGCCGAGTAGGCGACCCGCCGGAACGCTGGCATCAGCTGGTCGGCATCGCCCCAGACCTCCGAATCGAAGCCGCTGTTGCCGGCGTCGAACAATCCCACGACGGTCCAATCGCGTTGGCCGAAGCGCAGCGTCTCGCCGATGCCGGCGCCGGAGAACCGCCGGGCGATGCTGGCGCCGGCGATGATCTCGGACGCCCCGGGACGGGACATGCGCCCCGAAGTCAGCTTCACTTGCGGCCGCAGCGTCAGGCCACGCTCGCCTATGCCCCGGATGATCACGTTGGACGGCTTGGCCGACCCGCGTTTGTTGAGCGAGATAAGCACCACCGTCTCTTTCGACAGCATGGCCCGTCCGTCGGCGCCCAGCGCGATGGCCGGATGGCTCGCGGCGATGCTGGCCTGCGGACGCTCGACGCTGCTCTGCACCTCGGTGTCGGCGCTGCGCCGTATCAGCACCACGTTGTCGTACTCGCCGGTGGTCACCAGCGTATTGCGCAAGCCTTCATCGAGCATCAGCACCGTCGCGAACACAAACACCACGAGCGCCAGTCCGGCGGCCGTCAGCGCCGTGGTCAGGCGGCGCGCCCACAGGTTGCGGGCGACGTAGAAGAGTGGAATTTTCATCCTATGCTCCGCAGCCCTTCGACGATGTTGATGCGGGTCGCCCGCAACGTCGGCGCGATCGCGGCGACCAGGCCGATGGCCAGCGCCGCCAGTATCTGCTGGATCACCGTCAGGCGCGTCACCTCAAACACCGGGAACATGGTGCCCATCACGGAGCCGAGGAAGGCCGCGAACGGAAACAGGACGGCGATGCCGAGCGCCGCGCCGAACAGCGACAACAGCAGCGATTCGCCCAGTATCATCGCCGTCAGGAAGCCGGGCCCGAAGCCCAGCGCCTTGAGCGTGGCGTATTCGCCAAGGCGTTCGCGGGCGCTCATTGCCATCGTGTTGGCCATCACCGCCGCGATGATCACGATCACCACGAACGACACCACGCGGATCGCCACCACGATCGCCTCCGACATCGAGACGAAGCCCAGCTGGAAAGCCTTCTCCGTCTCGGTCAGCGTTTCGGCAAGCGAATTGCTGAATTCCTTGTCGATCGCCGCCGAGATGGCGGCGGCGTTTTCCGGCTCGTCGATACGCACCACGTACACGCCGATCTGGTTGGCGCGCCGGGGCAGGGTCTTCTTGAGCGCCTCGTTGACGTAGTCCCAGTGCAGGAACAGGGTGGCCGTATTGGTCGTGCTTTGGCGGCCATCCAGGATGCCGCGCACGACCAGATCCCAGTCCCCGGGATAGATCGTGCCCTTGAGCGGAATGACATCGCCGACCTTGAACCCGAACTGATCCGCCAGCTTGCGGCCGACCAGAGCGCCCTTGCGGTCGCTCAGGAAGGCGGCGCGCTGCTCGGGCGGCAGCAGATAATCGGGATAGATATCCAGATAGCTGGCGCCGGAGATGGCGAACTGCGCGAAGAAATTCTTGGGGTCCTTGTAGATGCCCTGGAACCAGTTGGCGTAGCCGACGCCGGTCACGCCGGGCACGGCGCGGATGCGCGCTTCGTAGGACAGCGGCAGGGGAAATACCAGCGATGTCTTGTTACGGGTGACCAGCGTGGTGCTGGAGGCGCCTTCCGCGCCGGCATACCAGGCATCGATCACCGTCTGCAGCAGGCCGAAGGCGAAGATCGCGACCACCAGTCCGAGCATCGTCAGCGACGTGCGCAGTTTGTGGCGCATGGCGTTTTTAACGATCAACCGCAGGGTGTACATGGTGTCCTCGCGTTGTAGGTCAGGCGCGCTGCGGTTCGTCGGCGAGCAGTTCACCTTTTTCGAGGTGCACCACGTTGCGGGCCTGCGCGGCCGCATGGGCGTCGTGCGTCACCATGATGACGGTCTTGCCCAGTTGCTGATTCAATTGCTGGAGCAGCGCCAGGATCTCGGCGGCCGAATGGCGGTCAAGGTCCCCGGTCGGTTCGTCGGCCACGATCAGGGTCGGATCGCTGACGATGGCGCGGGCGATCGCCACGCGTTGCTGCTGGCCGCCGGACAGTTCGTTCGGCGTGTGGTCCATGCGGTCGGCCAGGTTGACCATCTCCAGGGTCAGCGCCACTCTCTCGCGCCGTTCGCGGCGCGACAATGGCGTCAGCAGCAGCGGCAGTTCGACGTTCTCGAACGCGGTCAGCACCGGCATCAGGTTATAAAACTGGAAGATGAAGCCGACGTTGGCCGCGCGCCAGCCGGCCAGCTCCGTTTCGCCCATGCCGGCGATATCGAGGCCGGCGATGCGCAGCACGCCGCTATCGGGCTTGTCGATGCCGGCGATCAGATTGAGCAGCGTGCTTTTGCCGGAGCCGGAGGGACCCATCAGCGCGGTAAATGCGCCGGCCGGTATCGCCAGGCTGATATCGCGCAGCACTTCCACCACCTGGTCGCCACGGCGGTAGGACTTGACCAGATGTTCGATCAATACAAGTGGCTCACTCATTTCTTCGCCAGTTTGACGGCTTGGCCGTCCTGCAGCGTGTCGGCCGGCGCCAGTACCACCCGGTCGCCCGGCTTCAGGCCTTTCACTTCCACCAGTTCGCCGATCTTGCGGCCCTGGGTAACCGGCACCCGTTTGACCTTGGCGCCGCCGGCGTCGAGCAGGAACACCGACGGCGCGCCGCCGCGCGTCACGATCGCTGCCGGTTGCACGGCGGTCACCGGCAGTTTGTCCTGCGCCGGCACGGCCTTGGACAGGAACGCGACTTTGGCGCTCATATCCGGCAGCACGCGTGGATCGCGCTCCTCGAAGCGCACCTTGACCAACAAGGTCGCCTTGCTGCGGTCCATGGTCGGCACCATGCGCGAGACGGTGCCGGCCAGGCGCAGCTCCGGGAAGGCGTCGAGCAAAATTTCCGCCGGCTGATCGACGCGGATCTTGCTCAGGTTCGATTCGGAGACGTCGGCCTCCACCTCCAGCGTATCCATATCGGCGATGGTGACCACCGCGCCCTTGCTGTCTGCGGCGGAAGAGAAGGGCGTGATGTTGTCGCCAACGTTGGCGCTCTTGGTCAGGATCACGCCGTCGAAAGGCGCGCGGATCACCGTCTGGTCCACCGCCACCTGCGCTGCCTGCGCGTTGGCGCGCGCCGCTGTAATGGCGGCATGATAACCGGAGATGCTGGCCTTGGCCTTGTTCAACCGGGCCTGCGCCGTATCGTAGGCCGAGGCGGCGATGAATTTCTGGTTCAGCAGTTCGGCCGCGCGCTGGAAGGCCGCCTGCGCGTCCTGCAATTCGGCCTGGCCCTGCTCGAGATTCGCTTGCGCGACCTTCACGTTGGCCTGCGCCTGCCCGAGCGCGGCGGCCACGTCCCGGTTTTCCAGGCGCGCGACGACCTCGTCCTTTTTTACTTGAGAGCCTTCCAGCACGCCCAGCCACTCCAGCCGGCCGGTGGCCTTGGACGACAGCGCCGCCTTGCGTTGCGCCACCACGTACCCGGTGGCGTTGAGCAGCGTATAGTTTTGCGTCGGCCAGCTCTGTGCCACGGCGACGACCTCCACCGCCGGCTTGCCGCTAAGCACGCTCATGGCGACGACGGCCGCCAGCGCCAAGGCCAGCACCAGCAGCAGTATCTTGACCCAGCGACGGCGGCTGGGGCGCAACCCGGGCGCCGGCGCTTTGGCTTCGCGGTCGATTTTTAAACGGGAAATATCGGGAGTCGCCAATTGGTAGCCTCGGGTTCGCTCAAACCTTCGATAAGTCAGCCATTGCCAACTTTGCCACCAAATAGTGGGGCAAGCGCGATTGAATCGCAAGCGGCAGGCGTATCTGTGTGTTCAGGTACATACTGCAAGCTTACTCCTATGACAGCATGATCTTTTTTTAATTGCCCGGATTTTTATGACCACCATGCCGCGCGCCGAGCGCCCGCCAGCCGCCGTAGACGCGGCCACGCTCGCCTTGCTGAACGAACTGCAGAAGGACTCGTTCGACTACTTCGTCAACGAGGTCAACCCGGCCAATGGCCTGATCCGCGACAAGACCGCTGAAGTGTGGCCGGCCAGCATCGCGGCCGTCGGCATGGCGCTGACCGCTTATCCGATCGGCGTCGAGCAGGGCTTCATGGCGCGCGCCGACGCCGTGGTGCGCACCTTGACCACGTTGCGCTTTTTCGCCAACAGCGAGCAGAGCGAATCGCCCCGCGCCACCGGCTACAAGGGCTTCTACTACCACTTCATCGACATGAGCACGGGCGAGCGGTCCTGGCAGTGCGAACTGTCGAGCATTGACACGGCGCTGCTGATCGCCGGCATGCTGACGGCCGCCGAATATTTCACCGAGGATACGCCCGACGAAAACGAGATCCGCGCCTTGGCCGACATGCTGTATCGCAGGGTCGACTGGCAGTGGATGCGCGGGCGCGACAATCTGATCTGCCACGGCTGGAACCCGGAAAGCGGCTTCCTGCGCTGGCACTGGGAGGGGTATGACGAGGCGCTGATCCTGTACGTGCTGGCGCTGGGTTCGCCCACCTTCCCGATCGAGCGTGACAGCTACAACGCCTGGTCCCGCAGCTATGAGTGGAAGACGGTGTATGGCATCGATTATCTGTATGCGGGGCCGCTGTTCATCCACCAGATGTCGCATGTGTGGCTGGATTTGCGCGGCATCCGGGACGACTTCATGCGCGCGCACGACTCGGACTACTTCGAGAACAGTCGCCGCGCCACGTACGTGCAGCAACAATATGCGATCCAGAATCCAATGGGCTTCCCCGAATACGGAGCGTTGTGCTGGGGCATCACGGCCAGCGACGGGCCGGGGCCGGTCACGCGACGCATCGATGGCGTGCAGCGAAAATTCTGGGACTACGTCGCGCGCGGCGTGCCGTACGGCCCCGATGACGGCACCCTGGCGCCATGGGCGGTGGCCGCGTCGCTGCCGTTCGCGCCGGAAATTGTCATGCCCAGCATCATCCATTACCATGACATGCAGCTGTGCGAGGCCAATCCCTACGGTTTCAAGGCATCGTTCTCGACGGTCTTCTCGCATGGGCGCGTGGCCTGCCGGCATTGGGTGTCCCCATACCACTTTGGCATCAACGAAGGCCCGACAGTGATCATGGTGGAAAACTATCTGCACGATTTCCCGTGGAACATCATGCGGGGCAACACGTACCTGCAAACCGGCCTGCGCCGCGCCGGATTCGCAGGCGGCTGGCTGGACGCCGAGACCCGAACGTCCTGATCGGATTCCCGGAGCGGCGGCGCATGCAGGAGGTACAATCTTGCCTTTCCTTCGCCGCTCTCGCCGCTATTTGTATGACAATCCCCGCTTCCATTCTTGACGCGCTGTCGCGCGCCGACGCCTCATGGCGCCCATTGCTGATCGACGGTCTCGACGCGATGCAGGCCGCCACGCCCGGTTACCTCGCCCAACTTGCCGACGACATCTACCTGCCCACCGAGCAACGGCTCTTCGCCGCTTTTGCGCTGCCGCTGGACAAGGTGCGCTATGTATTAGTTGGGGAGGGACCGTACCCGCGCGAAGACAGCGCGACCGGCGTCTGCTTTATGGACGGCGCCGTCGGCAGTCTTTGGTCGAGCGAAGAGGGCGGCGGCTTGTCGAAGCCCGTCAACAAGGCCACGTCGCTGCGCAACTTCATGAAAATGCTGCTGGTGGCTGATGGACAACTGACCCTGGCGGACACCGGCGGCGTGGCGATGGCGGCAATTTCCGCCCTTGCGCGCAGCGGCGGCGGCACCCATATTCAAACCCTGGCCGACATGCAGCACAAGCTGACCGAGCAGGGGTTTCTGCTGTTAAACGCCTCGCTGGTGTTCCGCAGTCACGTGCCGCCGGTCAAGGATGCGAAAGCCTGGCTGCCATTTTTCGAGACGGTCATGGCCGGACTGGCGGCAAAAAAGCCGCAAAAGCCCACGATGATTCTGTGGGGGAAAATCGCGGAGTTGCTGAAGAAGTTGCCGGTAATGAAAGAGTTCCCGCAGATTACCGCCGAGCATCCATACAACCTGAGCTTCATCGGCAATCAGGACATGCATGCGTTGTTCCAGCCGATGGGCTTGCTGAGAAGCAAGTGAAGGGCAAGTAACCAGACAGGTTGCCCTCGGCGGCCGAAGGACCTCCCGGCAAACTTTCATAAAGTTTGGTATACTTGACTAAATCGATCAACTAATCAGGCTTTAAGTTGAGCAGTGGGGTCGATATTTTAACCTAGCTGAACCGAGGTAGTGATGCGTCTGACCACAAAAGGCCGTTTTGCTGTGACTGCGATGATCGATCTGGCTTTGCGCCAAGGCAAAGGCCCGGTCACGCTCTCCGGCATCAGCCAGCGTCAGGCGATCTCGCTGTCGTATCTGGAACAGCTGTTCGGCAAGCTGCGCCGCCACGAGATCGTCGAATCGATCCGCGGCCCGGGCGGCGGCTACAGCCTGGCGCGCCGGGCCGACAAGGTCACGGTGGCCGACATCATCATCGCCGTCGACGAGCCGCTGGACGCCACCCAATGCGGCGGCAAGGAAAATTGTCACGGCGCCGACGCCGCCAGCGGCGTGCGCTGCATGACCCACGAACTGTGGGCCACGCTGAACGAAAAGATGGTTGATTATCTGGATTCCGTTTCGCTGCAGGATCTGGTCGATCAACAGAAGCAAAAGAATGCTGAACAAAACGTGGTCGTGATGCACCGTAACCATGCCGCGCTGGGTTGAGCGCTTTAGCTACTAATATAGACAGAGAAAACCGGAGTTACCAGATGAACGCACCAGAAAAAAACCTCGCCGCCGTGAAGTTCCAGACCGCCCCGCATTTCCCGATCTACATGGACTATTCGGCCACCACGCCGATCGATCCGCGCGTTGCCGACGCCATGATTCCCTACCTGCGCGAGCAGTTCGGCAATCCGGCCTCGCGCAGCCACATGTACGGCTGGACCGCTGAGAAGGCGGTCGAAGAGGCGCGCGGCCACGTCGCCGCCCTGGTCAACGCCGACCCGCGCGAAATCATCTGGACCTCCGGCGCCACCGAGTCGAACAACCTCGCCATCAAGGGCGCGGCGCAGTTCTACAAGACCAAGGGCAAGCACATCATCACTGTCAAAACCGAGCACAAGGCGGTGCTGGACACGGTGCGCGAGCTGGAACGCGTCGGCTTCGAGGCGACCTACCTGGAACCGCAGGACAACGGCCTGATCACCATCGAGCAACTGACCGCGGCGATCCGTCCGGACACGATCCTGGTGTCGGTCATGCTGGTCAACAACGAAATCGGCGTGATCCAGCCGATCGACGAGATCGGCGCCTTGTGCCGCTCGAAGGGCATCATCTTCCACTGCGACGCCGCGCAAGCGACCGGCAAAGTGGTCATCGACCTGCAAAAAACCAAGGTCGACCTGATGACCTTCACCGCCCACAAGACCTACGGTCCCAAAGGCATCGGCGCGCTGTACGTCTGCCGCAAGCCGCGCGTGCGCATCGAAGCGCAAATGCACGGCGGTGGTCACGAGCGCGGCCTGCGTTCGGGCACCTTGCCGACCCACCAGATCGTCGGCATGGGCGAAGCGTTCCGCCTGGCCAAGGTCGAGATGGACAGCGAGATCGCGCGCATCAAAGCGCTGCGCGACCGCCTGGCCAACGGCCTGCAGGAGATCGAAGAGACCTACATCAACGGCGACATGGAGCACCGCGTGCCGCACAACCTCAACGTCAGCTTCAACTACGTCGAGGGCGAATCGCTGATCATGGCCGTCAAGGACCTGGCCGTGTCGTCGGGCTCGGCCTGCACCTCGGCCTCGCTGGAACCGTCGTACGTGTTGCGCGCGCTGGGCCGCAGCGACGAGCTGGCGCACAGCTCCATCCGTTTCACCATCGGCCGTTTCACGACGGAAGAGGATATCGACTTCGCCATCGACCTGATGAAGTCCAAGGTACACAAACTGCGTGAACTGTCGCCGCTGTGGGACATGTTCAAAGAAGGCATCGACATCAGCTCGATCCAATGGGCAGCCCACTAATTTTAAGATCACAGGAGCATCAAAATGGCTTACTCGGAAAAAGTGTTGGACCACTACGAAAATCCACGCAACGTCGGCGCCTTCGAAAAGGGCGATGACAGCATCGGTACCGGCATGGTCGGCGCGCCGGCCTGCGGCGACGTCATGAAATTGCAGATCAAGGTCGGCGCCGATGGCCTGATCGAAGACGCGAAATTCAAGACCTACGGCTGCGGTTCGGCCATCGCATCGAGCTCCTTGGTGACCGAATGGGTCAAGGGCAAAACGCTGGATCAGGCGCTGGCCATCAAGAACACCCAGATCGCCGAAGAACTGGCGCTGCCGCCGGTCAAAATCCACTGCTCGATCCTGGCGGAAGACGCGATCAAGGCAGCGGTTCTGGACTACCAGACCAAGCATCCAGTCGCGGCCTGACTGGACAAGTGAACTACGACGCCGTGCCCGCGCAAGCGGGAGCGGTGCGGGAGAATTAAATGATCACCCTGACCGAAAAAGCAGCTAAGCACATCAACCGCTACATCGAGCGTCGCGGCAAGGGCGTCGGCTTGCGTTTTGGCGTGCGCACCACCGGCTGTTCTGGCCTGGCGTACAAGCTTGAATATGTCGACGAAGTGGCGGACGAGGACAGCGTCTTCGAATCGCACGGCGTCAAAGTGTTCGTTGATCCGAAAAGCCTGCCGTACATCGACGGCACCGAGCTCGATTTCGCGCGCGAGGGGCTCAACGAAGGCTTCAAGTTCCACAACCCGAACGAAAAAGACGCATGCGGTTGCGGCGAGAGCTTCCGCATCTGACAGACATGCAAAATCACTTTGAGCTGTTCAATCTGCCGCAGAAGTTCGCCGTCGATACGGGGGCGCTCGACAGCGCCTACCGCGACGTGCAAAGCCGCGTCCACCCCGACAAATTCGTCAACGCGACCGACGCCGAAAAGCGCGTCGCGATGCAATGGGCCACGCGCGCCAACGAAGCCTACCAGACCCTGAAAAATCCGCAGAAGCGGGCGCAATACATGTGCGAGCTGCACGGCGTCGATTTACAGACAGAGTCCAACACGGCGATGCCGATGGCGTTCCTGATGCAGCAAATGGAATGGCGCGAAGCGCTGGGCGACGCCCGCGCCGGCAAGGACGCCGACGCGCTCGAAGCGCTCGACAAGCAACTGCGAGCCGCAAGGAAAGAGCGTCTGGCCGAGATCGAACAGCAAATCGACGCCAGCGACTACGAGCAAGCCGCGCAAGGCGTGCGCGCGCTGATGTTCCTCGAAAAATTCAAAGACGAAATAGAACACAGCTTCACCGCGATCGAAGACAACTAACAAAACTCCGGGGTCAGGTCCACCATTTCTACACGAACGCTGCCGTAACAGCTGCTAGTGCCGAGGCCGTGTAGAAATGGTGGACCTGACCCCGGATTAAAGGCTTGAATCACATGGCACTTCTGCAAATCTCCGAACCAGGCATGTCGACCGCGCCGCACCAGCATCGGCTGGCCGTGGGCATCGACCTGGGCACCACCAATTCGCTGGTCGCCACCGTGCGCAACAGCATTCCAGAAGTGCTGAACGATGAGGACGGCCGCCCGCTGTTGCCGTCCGTGGTGCGCTATCTGCCGAACGGTCATGCCAATATCGGCTACAAGGCGCAGGCCGCCCAGACCACCGATCCGAAGAACACCATCGTGTCCGTCAAGCGCTTCATGGGTCGCGGCCTGGCCGATATCGCCTATGCCGAGAACATGCCCTACGATTTCCAGGATACGCCCGGCATGGTGCAGCTGAAGACGATCGCCGGCATCAAGAGCCCCGTTGAGATCTCCGCGCAGATCCTGGCCACCCTGCGCCAGCGCGCGGAAGATTCGCTCGGCGACGATCTGGTCGGCGCGGTTATCACCGTGCCCGCGTACTTCGACGACGCCCAGCGTCAGGCCACCAAGGACGCGGCGCAACTGGCCGGCATCAACGTCTTGCGCTTGCTGAGCGAGCCGACCGCCGCCGCCATCGCCTACGGCCTCGATAACGGCTCCGAAGGTATCTACGCGGTCTACGATCTGGGTGGCGGCACCTTCGATATCTCGATCCTGAAACTGAGCAAAGGCGTGTTCGAAGTGCTGTCCACCGGCGGCGATTCCGCGCTCGGCGGCGACGATTTCGACCACCGCCTGTTCTGCTACATCCACCAGCAGGAAAAACTGGCGCCGTTGTCCGACGAGGACACCGCCATCCTGATGGTCAAGTCGCGCGAAGCCAAGGAACTGCTGTCGAACAAGAACGAAGTGACCGTCGATGCGATCCTGAACTCGGGCGAGGAGGTGCATCTGAAGATCACCGCCGAGACCTTCCAGGAGATCACCAAGCACCTGATCGCCAAGACCATGAGCGCGATTAAAAAAGCGCTGCGCGACGCCAGCGTCGATGCCGACGATGTCGACGGCGTGGTCATGGTCGGCGGCGCGACGCGCATGCCGCATGTGCAGCGCGCCGTCAGCGAGTACTTCCACACCATCCCGCACGCGAACATCGATCCGGACAAGGTTGTCGCGCTTGGCGCGGCGGTGCAGGCCAATCTGTTGGCCGGCAACCGCGCGCCGGGCGACGATTGGCTGCTGCTGGACGTGATTCCGCTGTCGCTCGGTATCGAGACGATGGGCGGCCTGGTCGAGAAAATCATCCCGCGCAATTCGACGATTCCTTGCGCCCGCGCGCAGGAGTTCACCACATTCAAAGACGGGCAGACCGCACTGGCGGTGCACGTGCTGCAGGGCGAGCGCGAGCTGGTGTCCGATTGCCGCTCGCTGGCGCGCTTCGAGCTGCGCGGCATTCCGCCGATGGTGGCCGGCGCCGCGCGCATCCGCATCACCTATCAGGTCGACGCCGACGGCTTGCTGTCGGTGTCGGCGCGCGAGCTGCGTTCCGGTGTCGAGGCGTCGATCACCGTCAAGCCGGCATATGGCCTGGGCGACGATGACGTCGCACGCATGCTGCAGGATTCGTACAAGTCGGCCGATGTCGATATGGTCGCCCGCGCGCTGCGCGAAGAGCAGGTCGAGGCCGAGCGCATCGTCCTGGCCACCCAATCGGCACTGGACGAGGATGCCGGCCTGCTGTCGGACGACGAACGCGCATCGGTCGACGTGCTGATGAACCAGGTGCGCGACGTGATCGCCCAGTCGCAGACCGGCGCCGCCGACCACGTGGCCGTCAAAGCCGCCGTCGAGGCGCTGGCCCATGGCACCGAAGAATTCGCGTCGCGCCGCATGGACCGCAGCGTGCGCAGCGCACTGGCCGGCAAGACGCTCGACCAGGTAGTTTAAGAACCCATCAGAACAGAGGTATCAAGTGCCACAAATCGTATTCCTGCCCCACGCAAAATTGTGCCCGGACGGCGCCGTCGTCGAAGCCGAAGTCGGTAAAACCCTGTGCGACATCATGCTGGAAAATGATATCCACATCGAGCACGCGTGCGAGAAGTCCTGCGCCTGCACGACCTGCCACGTGCTGGTGCGCGAAGGCTTCAACTCCCTGAGCGAAGCCAGCGAAACCGAGGAAGACCTGCTGGACAAGGCCTGGGGCCTGGAAGCGGTGTCGCGCCTGTCGTGCCAGGCCGTCGTAGCCGAGGAAGACCTGGTCGTCGAAATCCCGAAATACACCATCAACCACGCCAGTGAAGGCGGACACTGATATGAAGTGGACGGACATCACCGCGATCGCGGAAGCGCTCTACGATAAGCATCCGGACATCGATCCGCTGACTATCCGCTTTACCGATCTGCATAACTGGATCGTTCAACTCGAAGAGTTCGACGACGACCACACGCGCGGCGGTGAGAAGGTCCTTGAGGCGGTACAGCAGGCGTGGATCGATGAAGCCCAATAATAAGAATAAGCCAGCCAAGGCCGCACCAGCAAAAATCGGCGCCACCGTCACCGGCGCCGACAACATGCCCGAGATCCGCGAAGGCCAGACCGTCGCGCTGCTGCAGGAACTGCATATCCTGACCCGCGACGGCAAGATGAACCAGGACAGCCGCCGCAAACTCAAACAGGTCTACCATCTGTACCAGTTCATCGAGCCGCTGTTGAAGGAAGTGCTGGCCGAGAAGGACGCGGTATCGCTGGTCGATCACGGCGCCGGTAAGTCCTACCTCGGTTTCATCATCTACGATCTGTTCTTCAAGGCGCTGAACGAGGGTTCCCATCGCAATTCGCACATCTACGGTATCGAAACCCGCGAAGAACTGGTGACGCGCTCGCAGGAGCTGGCCAAACAGTTCAACTTCCCAGGCATGTCCTTCCTGCCGCTGTCGGTGGCCGAATCGACCGATTCGAAGCTGCTGCCGGACCAGATCGACATCGTCACCGCGCTCCATGCCTGCAATACGGCGACCGACGACGCCATCCAGTTCGCGTTGAAGAAAAAGGCCAAGTACATGGTGCTGGTGCCGTGCTGCCAGGCGGAAGTCGCGTCGGTACTCAAGAAAAACAAGGGCCAGTCCCTGGGCAAGTCGGCGCTGACCGAAATCTGGCGCCACCCGATCCACACGCGCGAATTCGGCAGCCAGATCACCAACGTGCTGCGCTGCCTTCAGCTCGAGGCGCACGGCTACCACGTCAACGTGACCGAATTGGTGGGTTGGGAGCACTCGATGAAGAATGAGCTGATTATCGCCACCTACAAAAACCTGCCGCGCCAACGGCCGTCGGAGCGGTTGCGGGAAGTGCTTGAAACGGTCGGCTTGCAGGAAATGGGCAACCGCTTTTTCACCGAACAACTAGAAACACAATAGATAACAGTAGATAAGCGAAAGGGTGGCGGAACGATGAGTGATCTGAAAGAAAATTGGTTGGATCTTCGCAGCGACACCGTCACCCGCCCCAGCGCGGCGATGCGTGCGGCGATGAACGCGGCCGACGTCGGCGACGACGTCTATGGTGACGATCCCACCGTCAACCGTCTGCAGGAATATGCCGCCGATTTGTTCGGCTACGAGGCGGCGCTGTTTGCGCCGTCCGGTACGCAGAGTAATCTGCTGGCGCTGCTGGCCCATTGCGGTCGCGGCGACGAGTATCTGGTCGGGCAGGAAGCCCACACCTACAAATACGAGGGCGGCGGCGCGGCGGTGTTGGGCAGTATCCAGCCGCAGCCCATCATCAACCAGGCCGACGGCAGCCTGGCGCTGGCCGACATCGCGGCCTACATCAAGCCGGACGACTTCCACTTCGCCCGCACCAAGCTGCTGGCGCTGGAGAACACCATCGGCGGCCGCGTGCTGCCGCTCGACTACCTGAAGCAGGCGACCACACTGGCGCATGAACGCGGCCTGGCCACGCACATGGACGGCGCGCGCATCTGCAACGCGGCGGTCAAGCTGGGTGTCAGCCCGCGCGCGGCGGTGGCGGGCTTCGATTCCGTCTCGGTGTGTTTGTCCAAGGGATTGGGCGCGCCGGTCGGCTCCATCCTGTGCGGCAGCAAACCGCTGATCAAGGAAGCCACACGCTGGCGCAAGATGCTCGGCGGCGGCATGCGCCAGGCCGGCATGATCGCCGCCGGCGGCTTGTACGCGCTGGAACACAACATCGGTCGCCTGGCCGAGGACCACGACAACGCCGCGTATTTTGCGAGCGAGTTGTCCAGGCTTAAAGGCATCCAGGTCAGCGCGCCGCAGACCAACATCTTTTACGTCGATGTTCCGGCCGATGCTTGCCGTGCTTTGAACGACGTACTGCAACTGACCCGCATCCGCGTGTCGATGGCGCCGCGCCTGCGCATCGTCACGCACATGGATGCGTCGCGCGACGATATCGATCGCGCCATTACCGTTTTTGGGGATTTTTTCGGATGACCGACAGCACCACAGATAACAGCCTTCGCCTGGCCAAGCGCCTGGCCGAGATACTTCCATGCTCGCGCCGCGAGGCCGAACTTTATATCGAAGGCGGTTACGTCAGGGTCGATGGCGTGTTGGTGGAGGAGGCCGGCGCGCGCGTGACACTCGAACAAAAAATCGAACTCGCCCCCGACGCGACCTTGCTGGAAATCGTGCCGGTCACAATCCTGCTGCACAAGCCCGTTGGCGCCAACGGCGGCGTGGGCAAGGACGGTTCGCCGGCCGTGCATCTGTTGAACGCCGAATCGCTGACGCGCTCCGCGCCCGGCCAGCGCTTCCTCAAGCGCCATCTGGTCAACCTGACGTTGACCACGCCACTCGAGACCAAGGCCAGCGGCCTGCTGGTGTTCACGCAGGATTTCCGCGTCAGCCGCAAGCTGGTCGACGAGCAGGCCAAGATCGAGCAGGAGATCATCGTCGAAGTCACGGGGAATATTATCGAAAACGGCTTGGCGCTGCTCAATCACGGGCTGCCGTTCAACGGCAAGCCGCTGGCGCCGAACAAAGTGAGTTGGCAGAACGAGAACCGTCTGCGCTTCGCGGTGAAGAACCCCAAGCCGGGCCAGATTGAGCATGTGTGCAAACTGGTCGGCCTGGGTGTGGTGTCGATGAAGCGCATTCGTGTCGGCCGCATCGCGATGAGCAGCCTGCCGCTAGGCGAGTGGCGCTACCTGCAGGACCACGAGCGCTTCTAGAAGGACCTTACGCCTTTGGCGCGGCGCGGCGACGGCGCGCCATGAAGCCCAGCAGGCCAAGGCCGCCGGCCATCATCGCGTAGGTCGATGGTTCCGGCACCGCCGAAACGCTGGACAGCAACAACGTACCGCAGTCGGTGCCACGGCAGGCCGAGACGGCGATCTGGTTGAATTCGTTGATGGCGATTGCGTCCTTGATAAACCAACCGTCCAACCCGGTGACCAGCGAGTTGATGTCGTACATCACGCCGCCTTGCCACAGGAATCCCGTGCCGAAGCCATCGGCGCCGATCACCGTGCCGGCGTTGTTGACGTCGTGGGCGGAAATTTCAAAACCGTCCAGACCTGTCGCCACGCCATTGGAATAGAGATAAGCATGGCTGGTCTGCGTCGAATAGTCGCGCGAGTTGATCACCGTATTGCCGTTGTCGCTGATAGCGGCCGCATAGGATATGGTGCTGCCGTCGTTCGGAATTGCGGCCGACAGGTTGGTCGTGCCGCTGTTCGAGAAGATCATGGCCTCGTTGAGCACCTCGCCTGCGCTGCCGGCGATCTGACCATTGTTGTTGATCCCGTTCGCAGTGCTGTAGGTGGCATTGGTCGGCGTCAGGCTGGTGACGGTTCCGTTTGAATACACATAGCCTTGGAAGCCGCTGTCCGTCGTCACATTGCCGGTGATCTGGCCGGCGTTGTTGATGCCGGTCGCCGTGCTGTTCGCCGGGCCGATGTCGGTGTAGGCGCCACCTGAATAGCTGAACGCCTGATTGCCGCCATACTGGCCGACGATCTGGCCGGCGTCGTTGATGCCGTAGGCGTAACTTCTGCCCGATGGCGAACCCAGATAGGTCAACCCGCCGCCGCTATACAGAACCGCTTGCGCGCCGTCCGTGCCAACCACCTGGCCGAGATTGTTAATGGCGGCAGGGGAGAAGGCGCCGATATAAGTCATGCTGAACTGCGGCGCCGTGGCGGCCAGGGCTGGCAGAGTCGCGGCGCTAAGGATCAGCGCGGCGATGTATTTCATTTTGGTGGAGATCAAGACAATTCCTTCGAAAAGAGGGTGGGGGAGCCGCACGCCGTGGTACGGCGTGCAGAGGCAGTAAAACGGATAAATTTTTATCTACCTTAACAATATCTTAATTCAAATATTGCAACTGCCACAGCCCTGTTCGATTGAAAGTACTTTATTTTATTTGCCTTCACCACCGCCCGTTTGTGACAGGATAAAGGCATAGGTATCGGCCGCTTCGGCATCCTGCTGGGCTCGGGTCGAGCCCATGCCGTGGCCGGCGTCGAAGTCGACGCGCAGCAGCACCGGCTTGCCGCTGGCGGTGGCCGTTTGCAGCCGCGCCGCCATCTTGGCCGGATGGAACGGCGCCACGCGCGGATCGGTTACGCCGGTCGTCAGCAGCACCGCCGGATACTTGGTGCCGTCGACCACCTGCTGGTAACTGTCGATGCTCTTGATCGCCTTGAAGCCGGCCGGGTCCGAGATCGCGCCCCATTCAGGCTCCTCGGCGTAACCGTTCTGCTCGGCCACGTAGCGCAGCGGGTTGTGCCAGCCGACGCCGGACACCACCGCCGCGAACAGGTCCGGACGCTCTTCCATCGCGCGGCCCATCGGGATGCCGCCGGCCGAGCGGCCGCCGATGGCCAGATGCGACGGCGCGGTGTACTTGTTGGCCACCAGGTCCTCGCTGACGGCGATCAGGTCGCGCCACGTGTTCGGCTTGTTTTCCAGCTTGCCGGCGCGATGCCATTCGCGGCCGAATTCGCCGCCGCCGCGCACGTTGGCGTAACCGATCACGGCGCCCTGGTCGGCCAGCGCCAGCGCGCGGCTGGCGAACGAAGGGGTATAGGCGGCCGCGCCGTAGCTGCCGTAGGCGGAGATGAAGGCCGGATTCTTGCCGTCCATCTTCAGGCCCTTTTTGTAGATCAGGCTGTACGGAATCTGCGTGCCGTCCTTGGCCTTGGCGAAGCGGCGCTCGGTGGTGTAGCCGCTGGTATCGATCGCCGGCTTGGGCGTGATGCCTGTGTCGGCCACTTTGCCGTCTGCGCCCACGCTCCAGATGCCGGCCGGCTCGAGCCAGCCCGACAGGATGGACAGCGCGCCCGGCGAGTCCGCGTCCGCTTCGATCGAGCGCAGCGTGCCGTCGAAGGGCAGGGCGATGTCGACCACCTTGCCATCGTCGCCCAAGCGTTGCAGCTTGCTGATGCCACCGTCCATCGCTCGGATGTAGAGGCCATCCTTGGCGCGGGCCGTCCCCTGCAATACCAGCGCCGATTCCGGCACCACTTCGGCAGCCTTTTCCAGCGATGGCGATTTGGCGGAGGTCTTTAGCAGCCTTCCACGCGGATGGCCTTTGGTCGACAGCAGATACAGGTCGTCGCCATGCAGATCGATGCCGGTGATTTCATCCTCGAAACCGGCCACCGGCTGCCACTTGGCCTTGCCCTTGATGACGTCGGCCAGCGGCGCGCTGAACACGCGCTGCTCGGGCCGCACGTCCGCCAGGATCAGCAGCGCGGTGGACGAGTGCACCGCCGTGCCTACGTACGGGGACTGGATTTTTTCATACTTCACCGAGGGATCGAGATCGCGTTTCATGATGATGGGATCGCGCTCCGGCTTGCCGCCCAGCTTGTGGAAGCGCACCTGCGAATCCAGATAGCGTTCCGGCGTGTTGACTTTGCCGGTGAGCTGGTTGTAGAAGAAGCCGGAGCTGTCGTCGAGCCAGTTGGGATTGGCGCCCTGGGTGTCGGCGATGCGTTCCTTCAGGATGGCGCCGGTGCGCACATCCATGATTTGCAGCACCGAATCTTCGCTGCCGTCCTTCGACAAGCCATAGACCAGCTTGCTGCCATCGGGGGAGGGTTGCCACCAGTCCAGCGAGTAGTGGCTGGTCTTGGTGTCGAGTTTGGTTGGGTCGACCAGAACGCGGTCCTTGCCGCTACCGCCGTCGCGCACGAACAGTTTGAAGTTGTTGGCGCCGGCCGGGCGTTGCTGGAAGAAGATGCGGCTGCCGGCCTTTTGCACGCGCGCCGGCGCGGCCACGTCGCCGGACAATTGCTCGATGCGCTTCAACAGCACGTCGCGCTTGGGCAGCGCGTCGAGCACGCCGCGCGCATGCGCGTTCTGTTGTTTCAGGAAGGGCAGCCAGTCGGGGTCCTTGTCGTTCTCCATCCAGCGGTAGCGGTCGACGATGGCCTCGCCGAAATAGGTGTCGGTGACGGGCACGACCTTGGCGACCGGGGCGGGCGGAACGGGCTTTTGCGCCAGGGCGGCGGTAGCGGTCAGGGCGAAGGCGGCCCCGTACATCAGGCGGACTAACTTGGTCATCTTATCTCCTAGTGGCGGAAGGCCTATTCTGCCACAGAAGATTGTGAAAATTATACCGCCGGCGCAGTCTTCTTTTTCTTTTCCGGCGCGGGCAATTGCACCAGCCGGGTGCCGCTCAGTTTGTCGTGCAGGAACTGGCGGTCCTTGTCGAGGAAAGCGGTGAGCGACCACAGCAAAATGCCGGCGCCGACCGCGCCCAGCGCCTGCCAGCGTTGCAGGTCCAGCGCCAGGCTGACGAGCAGCGCCGGCAGCACCCACATCCAACTCAGCAGATAGCGCACGGCGGCGGTTTTCGGCGACACGTGCGCGTGGCCGGAACGCACCAGCTTGAGCCGCCAGGTTTTCATCGCCAGCGTCTGGCCGTCACGGCTCCACTGGTGGATGAAGTAGACGCCAAGCACGACGAACGCCAGCACCTGGCGCATGTGCTCGATCAGCGGCGTGTGCCGGGCGCCGGTGATCATTTCAAAAATCAGGAAGGGGAGGAACAGCACCGCGAACCCCAACAGGCATTCGTACACCATCGACACCAGACGGCGCTTGACCGTCGGTCGCGTAACGGCCGGCTGGTGAGGCGGAAGGCTATTTTGCATTGTCGGCGGGCGGCGTCGGCGATGGCGGCGCGGTCACTGGTGCGGTCGGGGCGGTTGGCGCGGCGGTGGGCGCCGGTGCCGGGGCAGAGATCACCGGCGCAATGTTCGAGGCGTTCGGCAACGGTCCGCCGGTAGCCGGATCGATCCATGGCGGATGCGCCGTCGCGGCGGGCGCGGCGGTGCCGGCCGCCGTGCCGGTGGTCGGCGCGCTCGGCTTGATCGGCGCCGGCATCTTCATCTTGCTCTGGGACGGCGTCGGCAGGTTGGCCAACTGTTTTTTGCTCGGCGACTTGGCCGCCAGTGCCTTCTTCTGCTCGTCGGACAGCTGCTGGTAGGATTCCCACTGCGTCGATTTTTCTGAAGGGTTAAGCTTTTGCGCGCGCGCAAAATTCTGCCGCACCTGGCGGCGTTCCTCCGGCGTCATCTTGACCCATTCGCGCATGCGTTCCTGCACACGGACCTGTTCGTCGGGTTTCATCGACGCGTAGCGCTTGCCGATGCCCAGCCACTTCTGCTTGCGGATGGGTTCCATCGTGTCCCACTCGCCGGCCAGCGGCTCGAGCGCCTGCTGTTGCGCCGGCGTCAGGTCTTTCCAGAGGGTTTTTTCAGGCGGAATCTCGCCGGTGCTGGCAGTCGTTGGAAGGGAGGCGAGCACGGGCGTGCCGGACTGGTTGTCCATCCATATCGCTCCGGCCGCTGCTACCGCTACCACCGCCGCCGCAGCAGCGCCCCATTTTGCCCGACCGCTTAATGCCATGCTTATTGCTCGCTCTGGGTCAGATACGCGTTAAAGCCATGGTCCAGGTAGGCGGACAGCGGCAATTCATCGGACAGCACGGCAGCATCGAGCTCGGCCAGATCGGCGATGCGCTGCTGTTGCTCGTACTGGTAGATGCCGGCCAAGCCGGCAACCAGCACCAGCATCGGCACGGCCACGCCCATGCGACCCAGCCAGCCGAAGCCGGTGGGCAGCAAGCCGCTCAGGAAGCCGCCGGCGCTGGCCATCTCGGTCCTGGCGACGCGCACGCTCATCGGCACCTCGACATGGGCCTTTTTGCGCGCCAGCGCCATCTGTCGCGCCTGCGCCAGGCGGTCCGTGGTCGACGCGGGCAAATCGTCCAGCCGCTCGTTGAGCGCGTGCCGCACCTTGTAGGCGAAGTTCAGTTCATCGGTATTCATAGTTTAATTCCCTTGGCTTTGAGCGACTCGGCGAGAGTGTGTGTTGCGCGTGAGCAATGCGTCTTCACGCTCCCTTCGGAACATCCCATTGCTTCGGCTGTTTCAGCCACGTCCATATCCTGCCAATAACGCATAAGGAAGGCTTCTCGTTGACGCGCCGGAAGCTTTTGTACCTCCGCATCGATCATAGCGAGCATTTGCTGACGTTCGACCTTGTCGGCGCTCGATTCGGAGGCCTCGGTGCCGTCCTCGGCCGAATACGATTCCAGTATATCAAAGTCGTCACCGCCTTCTCCCGACGGCGCCATGTTCGAAAACAGGCTGACCCACGTGTTGCGGACCTTTTCGCGGCGGAAGTAATCGAGGATGGTGGTCTGCAAGATGCGCTGGAACAGCATCGGCAACTCGGCGGCCGGCTTGTCGCCGTATTTCTCGGCGAGCTTGATCATCGCGTCCTGCACGATGTCCAGGGCCGATTCGTCCTTGCGTACCGCGTAGACGGCTTGTTTGAAGGCGCGCCGCTCGACGTTTTCGAGAAAGTCGGATAATTCTTTGTCTGTGGCCATGCGTTGGGTGAGGTGCTGCCGGGATCACCGGCGATAGGCGCATAATTGCTGCTGATTGTTGTTAATGGTGCTAGCTGGCGGCGATTTGCGAACTGAGCGCATGCTAGCAAAAATTGGCATCGCTTGCACCGTTTTACGTCAAAACGCCGGATTTTTGCACCTGTATCGGGCTTTTTACCGAGCATTCGCCAATTATTCCTTGCCGAAACCGGTGCCCAAGGTGTACCGTATGGGACGCTTTGAACACCCCGAAGCTGTATGGTCTTGTCGCAGCAGGCACACAACGCCGCCATCGACACGACGCGCTTTCATATGTAGGCAGTTTGCTCTAACCCGTGCCACAAGCGCGAGAGGTACGCACAACCGCTACAGAAGGATCCGGCAGAACGATATTTGCGTTGAGCGCTGCTTTGCACGCCACTACGGTTGGCGGAAGAGGCAGGCGTGACCGCATGACAAAGGGAAGCTGGGCAAAGCTGTAGGGGCAGGCATACTTCGTGAGGGAAGAGCATCCGATCAATCTCCAATGGACCTTGAAAGGAATGTTTCATGAACACCGAAGCATCGTCACAACAATCTGGTGGCCAAAACGGCCAGTTCACCGGCGCGGAAATACTCGTGCGCTGCCTGGCGGAAGAGGGCGTGGAACACGTCTTCGGCTATCCCGGCGGAGCAGTGCTGTATATCTACGACGCCATCTTCAAGCAAGACAAATTCCAACACGTACTGGTGCGTCACGAGCAGGCCGCGATCCACGCCGCCGATGCGTACTCGCGTAGTTCGAGCAAGGTTGGCGTAGCGCTGGTCACGTCCGGTCCGGGTGTCACCAATGCCGTTACGGGTCTTTCCACCGCTTACATGGATTCCATCCCCATGGTCGTGATCTCGGGCCAGGTGCCTAGCCACGCCATCGGCCAGGATGCGTTCCAGGAATGCGACACGGTCGGCATCACGCGTCCCGTGGTCAAGCACAATTTCCTCGTCAAAGACGTCAAGGATTTGGCGGAAACCGTCAAGAAAGCCTTCTTCATCGCCCGCACCGGCCGTCCAGGCCCCGTGCTGGTCGACATCCCGAAGGATATCTCGATGCACAAGACGACGTTCTCGTACCCGAAAGAGGTCGAGATGCGTTCGTACAAACCGGTCGACAAGGGCCATTCGGGCCAGATCCGCAAAGCGGTCCAGCTGCTGTTGCAAGCCGAACGTCCGATGATCTACACCGGCGGCGGCGTGATCCTGGCCAACGCTTCGCCCGAGCTGAACAAGCTGGTCGACAAGCTCGGCTTCCCGGTCACCAACACCCTGATGGGTCTGGGCGCCTATAAAGCCTCGAGCGAGCATTTCGTCGGCATGCCCGGCATGCACGGCACCTACGAAGCGAACATGGCGATGCAGCACTGCGACGTCCTGATCGCCATCGGCGCCCGCTTCGACGACCGCGTGATCGGCAACCCGAAGCACTTCGCCTCGCATCCGCGCAAGATCATCCACGTGGACATCGATCCATCGTCGATCTCCAAGCGCGTCAAGGTCGACATTCCGATCGTCGGCAACGTCAAGGACGTGCTGATCGAGTTCCTGGCCCAGCTGGACGCCAGCGACGCCAAGCCGAACGCGCCCGCCGTCAAGGACTGGTGGAAGCAGATCAACGAATGGCGCGGCAAAGACTGCCTGAAGTTCGCCTCGTCGGACCTGGTCATCAAGCCGCAATCGGTGGTGCAGAAGGTATGGGAAGTGACCAAAGGCGACGCCTTCATCACCTCCGACGTTGGCCAGCACCAGATGTGGGCCGCGCAGTACTATCCATTCGACAAGCCTAAGCGCTGGATCAACTCCGGCGGCCTGGGCACGATGGGCGTGGGCCTGCCGTACGCCATGGGCGTGCAGATGGCCAACCCGGACGCCACCGTCGCCTGCATCACCGGCGAAGGCTCGATCCAGATGTGCATCCAGGAGCTCGCCACCTGCAAGCAATATCATCTGACGCCGAAGATCATCATGTTGAACAACCGCTTCCTGGGCATGGTGCGCCAGTGGCAGCAGATCGACTACGGTTCGCGCTACTCCGAGTCCTACATGGATTCGCTGCCGAACTTCGAGAAGCTGGCCGAGGCCTACGGCCACGTCGGCATGCGCATCGAGAAGCCGGGCGACGTCGACGGCGCGCTGCGCGACGCCTTTGGCATGAAGGACAAGCTGGTGTTCATGAACTTCATCACCGATCAATCGGAAAACGTCTGGCCGATGGTGAAAGCGGGCAAGGGCCTCTCTGAAATGCTGCTGGGTTCGGAGGACTTATAACATGCGACACATTATCTCTGTATTGCTGGAAAACGAAGCCGGCGCGCTGTCCCGCGTCGTCGGGTTGTTCTCGGCGCGCGGCTACAACATCGAAACGCTGACCGTGGCCCCGACCGAAGATCCGACCTTGTCGCGCATGACCATTGTCACCAGC
>Ga0308163_10000734_pt1 | contig 47063 bp, 46 predicted proteins | sample PhyTR1_FD_201037 | JGI IMG/M metagenome (GOLD analysis project Ga0308163, IMG submission 201037) | Phyllosphere microbial communities from UC Gill Tract Community Farm, Albany, California, United States - DLSLT.R1 | ecosystem: Host-associated > Plants > Phyllosphere > Unclassified | place: USA... | reverse complement strand
TGACGCCCGGCAACCACGACTCGGCCGCGCGCCTCGGGTTCGCGTCGGGGCTGCTGCGCGACGGGGTGCGCATCCTCGCGTCGGCCGAGGCGCTCGACGTGCCCGTGGTGCTCGACGACGCGGACGGGCAAGTCGCGATCTACGGGGTGCCGTACCTCGATCCGGATGCCGTGCGCGCGTCGCTCGCCGCCGCGGGCGCCCCTCCCCTGCCGCGCTCGCACGAGGCCGTGCTGGGCGCCGCGATGGACCGGGTGCGCGCCGACGCCACCGGCCGGCCCGACGCGCGCGTGGTCGTGGTCGCGCACGCCTTCGTCACGGGCGCCGCCCCCAGCGAGAGCGAGCGGGACATCCGCGTGGGCGGGTTCGACCAGGTGCCGGCGTCGGTGTTCGCCGGCGCGCACTACGTCGCGCTCGGGCACCTGCACGGGGCGCAGGAGGTGCGGGCATCCGACCCTCGGATCCGCTACTCCGGCTCGCCGCTCGCGTTCTCCTTCGGGGAGCGGATGCAGCGGAAGTCGAGCGCGCTCGTGGAGCTGGCGGCCGACGGATCCACCACGGTCGAGCTGATCGACGCCCCCGTGCCGCGGCGGCTGGACGAGGTCACGGGCACGCTCGCGGAGATCACGGACGGCCGGCACGCGCACCTCGCGGGCGCGTGGCTGCGGGTGCACGTGACGGATCCGGTGCATCCGCCGCACCTCGTGGCGCGTGTGCGGGAGGCGCTGCCGCACGCGCTCGTCGTGCTGCACGAGCCGGAGGGGCGGGTCGAGGGCGTGCGGTCGCGCGTGGTCGACGCCACGACGGATCCGCTCGAGGTCGCCGCCGACTTCGTCGCGCACGCGACGGGCGCGCCGCCCACCGACGCCGAGGCGCTCGTGCTGCGGCACGCGTACGAGCAGGCCCTCGCCGCGGATCGGAGCGCCTGATGGACCTGCACCGGCTCACCCTGCGGGCGTGCTCCGGCGCCGCCCCTTCCCCGGATCGGCGACGCTGATGGACCTGCACCGGCTCACGCTCCAGGCGATCGGGCCCTTCGCCGGCGAGCACGTCATCGACTTCGCGGAGCTCGGGCGGTCCGGGCTGTTCCTGCTCGAGGGGCCCACCGGATCCGGCAAGTCGACGCTCATCGACGCGATCGTGTTCGCGCTCTACGGGTCGCTCGCGAGCGACGGGTCGAGCCGCGACCGCCTGCACAGCCACCACGCGGCGCCCGGCGTGGAGCCGTACGTGGAGCTCGTGTTCGAGACGGCCGCGGGGATCCACCGGGTGCGCCGGAGTCCGCAGCACCAGCGTCCGAAGGCACGCGGCACGGGCACCACGAACCAGAACGCCTCCGCGACCCTCGTGCGGTTGTCGTCGCCGGAGGCCGACGCGGGCGAGGTGATCGGCACCAGCACGCAGGAGGTGGGCACGGAGATCGCGCGCATCGTCGGCCTCACGCGCGCGCAGTTCGTGCAGACGGTCGTGCTGCCGCAGGGCGAGTTCGCCGAGTTCCTGCGGTCGACGGGCGAGCAGCGGCGGCTCGTGCTGCAGTCGCTGTTCGGCACGGCCGTCTACGACCAGACGGCGAAGCAGCTCGCCGAGATGCGCACGGCGGCGAAGGCGCGCACCGACGCCGCCGACGCGAAGGTCGCCGAGGCGCTCACGGGCCTGCGCGAGGCGACGCGCGTGGAGGCCCTCGCGGTCGACGACGCCGCCGACACCGTGCGGCTCCTCGCCGAGCTGGCGGATGCGGCCGACGCGGCGCGCGACGAGGACGAGTCCCGGCGGCGCACGGCGGTGGATGCGCTGCGGGAGGCCGAGCGGATCACGCGCGCGCTCGAGCGGCGCCGGGCGCTCATCGCGCGCGAGCAGGCGCTGCGCGCGGAGGCCGACGAGGTCGCGCGGATCGCGGCGCGGGTGGAGGAGGCGCGGCGGGCGGCCGCGGTCGCCGGCCCCCTGGCCGCGCGCGACCGGGCCGACGCGGCGCGCGACCGGGCGGTCTCGGCGGAGGACGCGGCGCGCACAGCCTGCCGGGACGCGCGGCCGACGCTGGCGGACGCCCCGGCAGCCGACCTCTCCGCACGACGCGACGCGCTCGTCGCCGAGCTCGCGACGCTCGCGGACGCCGAGGCGCGCGAGCGCGGGCTGCCGGGTCGGCGCGCCGAGGTGCGGGCCGCCGAGGAGGCGGTCGCCGCGCGCGAGGCGGAGGCGGCCGAGGCCGAAGCGGCGGAGAAGGAGCGGCCGGCCGCGCGGATCCCGCTGGTCGAGGCGCGTGACGCGGCCGCGGGTGCCGCGGGCGGCGTGGAGGCGGCGCGGGCCGCGGTCGCCGAGGCGGAGGCGACCCGGCGGAAGGCGGCGGCGCTCGTCGCGCAGGACGCGCGGATCACGGCCGCCCGCACCGAGCTGGAGGCGCGATCCGCCGCCGCGGACGAGGCCATTCGGCACGAGGCGGAGCTGCGTCAGCGCAAGGTCCGCGGCCTCGCGGGCGAGCTGGCGCAGGAGCTCGTGGAGGGCGCGCCGTGCCCGGTGTGCGGATCCGCGGATCACCCGCTCCCCGCTCCGAGCGCGCCCGGCCACCCCGACGACGACGAGATCGAGGCCGCCGCCGACGCGCGCGGCCGGGCCGAGCGCGCGCAGGCCGAGGCGTCGGCGGCCCTGGCGGCGGAGCGCGCCCGGCACGAGACCATGGCCGCGGAGCTCGGCGGGGTGACGCCGACGGAGGCCGAGCGCGAGGTCGCCGACCGCACCGCGCGCCTCGCCGAGGCGGAGGCCGCGGGCGGCGCGCTCCGGGACGCCGAGGCGCGGCTGGCGGCGCACGACGACGGCACCGAACGGATCCGCCTCCGCCGCGAGGACGCGCGCGCCGCGCTCTCGGGTCTCCGCGAGCGCGTGATGCGGGCCCGCGAGCGCCTCGCCGAAGACGCGGATGCCGTGCGCGCGGCGCTGCGGGACGCGGGTGCCGACGCCGATCCCGATGACGAGGCCCCCGCGGACCCGGCGGAAGACGATGCCGCAGCCGCCCCCGCCACCCCGCGCGTCGCCGCCCTGGTCGCCGACCGCGCCGACGAGCGCGCCCTCGTCGAGCGGCTCCTCGCGCTCGCCGCCGACCGTGCGCGCACGTCCACGGAGGCCGAGGCCCGCGCCGCCGAGCTCGCCGACGCCCTCGCCGCGCAGTCCTTCGCGACCGAGGCCGACGCCCGAGCCGCCGCCCTGCTGCCCGCCGAGCTCCCGGCGCTCGCGCAGCGGGTCGCCGCCCACGAGCGCGAGCAGGCCGTCGTCGCGGAGGGGCTCGTGGATCCGGAGGTCGCATCGCTCACGGGCGACGAGGACGCGGATCCGGACGCCGCCCGCAGCGCCTCGGACGCCGCCCAGGCCGCCGCGCGCGCCACCGCGGAACGCGCCGCACGGGCCCGCGACCGCGCCGACCGGGGCGCCGCCGCGCTCGCCCGGCACGACGCCGCCCGCCGGGAGAGCGCCCGCGCGGGCGACGAGGCGCGCGCCGCGATCCGCATGTCCGAGATCGCCAACGCCACCACCCCGGAGAACACGCGCGGCCTCACCCTCGGCACCTACGTGCTCCTGCGCCGCTTCGAGGACGTGGTGCAGGCGGCGAACGCGCGCCTCCGGATCATGTCGAGCGGCCGCTACGAGCTGGAGGTGAGCGAGGAGCGGGAGGCCACGAACCGGTCGCGCAAGACGGGCCTCGCCCTGCAGATCCGCGACCACGTCGTCGACCGCGTGCGCGAGCCCGCGAGCTTCTCGGGCGGCGAGACGTTCTACGCGTCCCTCGCCCTCGCGCTCGGCCTCGCCGACGTCGTGCAGGCGGAGGCGGGCGGCCTGCAGCTCGGCACGCTCTTCGTCGACGAGGGGTTCGGCACGCTGGATCCGGAGACGCTCGACGCCGTCATGTCCGAGCTGGGGCGGCTCTCCTCCGACGGCCGCACGGTCGGCATCGTCAGCCACGTGGAGGAGCTGAAGCAGCGGGTGGCCGACCGGATCGAGGTGCGCCGGCTCCCCGACGGCTCCTCGACGCTCGCCTCCACGGTCAGCTGAACGGGTCGCGCCGCTTCGCCGCCAGGTGGCGCCGCCAGTAGAACGTCGCCCCGCCGCCGAGGCCCGCGGCGAGCACGAAGGCCACGACCCCGACGACGCCCAGACCGCCGCCGGTCTGCACCGTGACCACGCCGAGCGCCACCATCACGAGGCACGAGCGCAGCAGGATGAAGGCCAGGGACCGGTCGCTCGTCATGCGGCGCCTCTCGGGTGTCGGGGGCGCGGGGATCGCCCGCGGGACGAGCCTACGGGCCGATGCGGTGCGGATCCCGTGCGCGCGACGCCGCCGCCTGGCCACCGTCCGGGGGACACGCGTTCGCTCAGCGGATAGCCGCGGAGCGCGCACCCGCTCTCCTGCGGGCCCGTGCCGAACCACAGGTCGCCTCCCGAGCCGCGGAGGCCCCTCCCCGCAGGAGCGCCATGCAAGATGAGCGGGAGGGTGGAGACGACCGACACCCAGAGACACCAGGGACCATGACGAGCACGCTGACACCCATCGGGACGAGGGATCCCTCGCGCCGCCCGCGCACGCCGCACACCGCCGAGGCCGATGACGCCCTCGGGACGACGGCGACGGCGACGCCGACGGCGACGGCGACGCCGATGCCACCGACCGACGGCGACTCCGCCGCGGTCGTCGCCGCGGCCACCGCGATGATCGACTCGGCCGCCGACGCCGCCGCGGCGGCCCCCGTCGACGTCCACGAGGCCCCCGCCGCCTCCCCCGCCGACGCCCGGCGGGATCCCTTCATCCGCGCCGTCATGGCCGGCGCCGACATCGACGAGGCCACCGCGAGCTTCGCGCCCGTGCTCGAGGGGATCCGCTTCGCCCGCGACCGCCGCACGAACTCCTTCTCCTACCGCTACGCCGTCCTCGGCAGCGAGCGCGTGACGCTCCGCACCTCGCGCATCGCCGGCACGCAGTGGGCCGAGAGCGGTCAGCTCCCGGAGCACGTGGTCACCTGGTTCCTCGAGGGGCAGATCACGGTCGACCGCGGATCCCGCGCCGTCACCTCCCGCGGCCAGCTCCCGTTCCTCCTCCCCACCGGACGCCCGTTCCAGTACCAGGCGAGCTCCACGCGGCAGAACTGCGTCCACCTCGACGCCGGCTTCCTCGAGCAGACCGCGACCGAGTTCCACCACGGCCCCGCGCGTCCGCTGCTGTTCGAGCACCGCAGCGTGCCCAGCGCCGAGACGGCCGCCGTCTGGCGGCAGGCGGTCGCCGCGGCGGCCCCGATCATCACGGATCCCGACGCCTCCCCCCTCATGCGCCTCGAGGCCGACCTGTCGCTCGCCCGCGCCACGCTCCGGCTCTTCCCGTGGGACGACGTCGAGCTCCCGTCCGAGCTGCGCGCCCCGCGCATGGCGCACATCCGCGTGGCCGTGGAGTACCTGCACCACAACGCCCACCTGCCGATCACACCCGCCGAGGCCGCGGCCGCCGCCGGCATCTCGACCCGCGTGCTCCAGCTCGCGCTCCGCCGCCACCACGGGCAGACGCCCACGGAGTACCTGCGCGGGATCCGCCTGCGCCGGGTGCGCGCGCAGCTCGTCGACGCGACGCCCGCCACCACGACGGTGCGCAGCGTCGCCGAGGAGTGGGGCTTCGCGCACCTCGGCCGGTTCGCGGCCTCGTACGCCTCCGTGTTCGGCGAGCTGCCCAGCGAGACGCTCCGGAGCTGACGCGGGCGCGTCGGCGCGCTGGCGAGACCGTGAGTGCGCTCAGCAACTTGCACACGACTGTGCAAGATAGCTAGCCTGGTCGCATGACCTCCCTCGCCTCCGCCCGCGCGCCCCGCAAGGACGCCGCGACGAACCGCCAGGCCCTCGTCGACGCGGCCGTCGTCGCGCTCGACCGCGACCCGGAAGCCTCCCTCGAGACCATCGCCACCACCGCCGGCCTCAGCCGCCGGGCCGTCTACGGGCACTTCGCGACGCGCGACGACCTCGTGCGCGAGGTGGTCCAGCGCGGCGCCCGGCGCATCGTCGAGGCGCTGGCCGGCATCACGCACGACGACAGCCGGATCCACGTCGCCCTCATCGGCGCGCGCCTCTGGGTCGAGGTCGAGCAGGTGCGCGTGATGGCGCGCGTCGCCGTGCGCGGGCCGCTCGCGCGCGAGGTCGGCGGCGAGCTCGCGCCGCTGCGCGCCGAGCTGCTGCTGGTCGTCGAGCGCGGGATCGCCGCGGGCGAGCTGCGCAGCGACATCCCCGCGCCCACCCTCGCGCGCCTGATAGAGGGCGGCGCGCTCGCGGTGCTCGACGAGGCGACGCGCAGCGACATCGGCCGCGCGGAGGGCCACACCCTCGTGATCCTCACCTCGCTCGCCCTCTGCGGCCTCGACTGGCGCGCGGCGGGAGAGCTCATCGCCGCGACGCCCGAGCTGCGCGAGGTCGCGCCCCGCGCGGAGCACCTCGCGGATGCGGCGGGCCCCGCGACCCCGACGGGAGCGGCATCGTGATCGTCACCCTGACCGACGCGCGCGTCGGCGACGGTCCCGCGCCCGCCCTGCCCGCGATCTCCCTCCGCTACGGCGGACCGGAGCCCGTGGTCGCCGTCGCCGAGACCGAGCTGCGGCCCACCGTGCTGTCGCTCGTGGCGTCCGGCCGGATGCGGATCGACGGCGGCTCGCTCGCGCTGGACGGCGGCGGCGCCACGGGTGCCGGCACCGCCACCGACGCCGACACCGCCACCGAGACCGACCCGAAGGACGTGGCCGCCCGGATCGCCGAGCGCGTCGCCCTCGTCGACACCCCGCGGATCAACGAGCCCGCCGACGACGTGTCGCTCCGCGCGGTCGTCGCCGAGGAGCTCGCCCTCGCCGGGCACCGCTCCGGCCGGCACGAGGTCGGCGTGATCCTCGACGACCAGGGTCTCTCCGACCTCGCCCGCGCGCCCTTCTCCGCCGTCCCCGCGGTCGCCCGGATCCGCCTCCTCACGACGCTCGCCGCCAGCCGCGCGGGCGTCGAGGCCGTCGTCGTCACGTCGCCCGAGCGGCACGGCGGCGCGGTGGCCGAGTGGATGCGCGTCCTCCGCGACCTCGCCCGCACCGGCACCGGCGTCCTCGTCGTCACGAGCGAGGCGGCCGCCGAGGCCATCGCCGCGCTCCCCGCCGACGACGCCCTCCCCGCCGACGACGCGATCGCCGCGCCCGGCACCCCCGCAACCACCACCTCGATCGACGGAACGCAGACCCGATGAGACTCATCCCCCTGGTGCGCGCCGAGCTGACGCGCCTCACCGCCACCACCATGTCCAAGATCGCGCTCGTCGCGCTCGTGCTGGTGCCCGTGCTCTACGGCGGGCTCTACCTCTGGGCGAACCAGGATCCGTACAGCAGCCTCGACAAGGTCCCCGCCGCGCTCGTCGTGGCCGACCAGGGCGCCACCGTCGACGGGAAGACGGTCGACTACGGCACCGACGTCGCGAAGGACGTGCTCGACGACGCCTCCTTCGACTGGCACGAGGTCTCCTCCGCCGAGGCGCGCACGGGCCTCGAGGACGGCACGTACGACTTCACGCTCACCATCCCGTCCGGCTTCTCCGCCGCGCTCTCGTCGGCGTCCGGCACGGATCCGCAGCAGGCCCGTGTGGTCATGGCCACCGACGACGCCAACAGCTACCTCGCCACCACGATCGCGCAGCAGGCGGGCGCGCGGATCACGAAGTCGGTCGCCTCGCGCGTGGGCACCGAGGCCGCGGGCAAGCTCCTGCTCGGCCTCGCGGACGTGCGCTCGAGCCTCGGCGACGCGGCATCCGGCGCGCAGCAGCTCGTCGACGGATCCGCGTCCGCGCGCTCCGGCGCCGACGCGCTGGCGGACGGGAACGCGAAGCTGGCGACGGGCGCCGACGCGCTCGCCTCCGGGCTCGGCCAGCTCCGCACGGGCACGGCGCAGCTGCCCGCGCAGACGCAGCAGCTCGCGACGGGCGCCGACCAGGTCGCCTCGGGCGCGGCGACGCTCTCCTCCGGCGCCAGCCAGCTGTCGGCGGGCGCCGCGGCGCTCACCCCGGGCGCGCAGAAGACGGCCGACGGCGCGCGCGCGGTGGCGAACGGGAACGCGCAGATCGCGACCCTCGGATCGAGCGCCACCACGAGCGTCGACCAGCTCGCCGGGCGGGTCCCCGCGATGCGCGCCGCGATCCAGGACCGCATGGCGAAGGCGGGCATCCCGCAGCCCGACATCGACGCGGCCCTCGCGAAGCTCGACGTCCTCGGCACCGACATCACCGGCGCCGCCGCGAAGGCCGACGGCCTGAACACCCAGCTGCAGTCCCTGTCCGCCGGCAGCGAGCAGGTCGCCCAGGGCAGCGCGCAGGTCGCCGACGGCGCCGGGACGCTGCAGGAGAAGACCGCCGAGCTCGCGACCGGGGCGGGCACGCTCGCCTCGGGCAGCCGCCAGGTCGCCGACGGCGCCGACAAGCTCGCGAAGGCCTCCCCCGCCCTCGCGTCGGGCATCGCGCGGGCCGCCGACGGAAGCGCGACCCTCGCCACCGGCGCGCACTCCGCGGCCGACGGCGCGACCTCGCTCGCGACCGGCCTGGGCACGCTGCAGGACGGCACGACGAAGCTGCGCGACGGCCTCGACTCCGGCCTCGACCAGATCCCCGCCTCCACCGAGGCGCAGCGGGACGCGCAGGCCGACACGATCGGCGATCCCGTCGCGCTCCGCCAGGACGCCGTGACCCAGGCCGGCGAGTACGGCGCCGGGCTCGCGCCGTTCTTCATCAGCCTCGCCGCGTGGATCGGGATCTACGCCCTGTTCCTCATCGTGAAGCCGCTGTCGCGCCGGGCGATCACGGCCCGCAAGGCGCCGCTGAAGATCACGCTCGCGGGCTGGCTCACGCCCGCGCTCCTCGGCGTCGTGCAGATGGCCGGGCTCTACGCGATCGTGGCCGGGGCGCTCGGCTTCCACATCGCGCACCCGCTCGCCATGTACGGGACGATGGTGCTGGCCTCGATCACGTTCGCGGCGATCATCCTCGCGCTCAACGTGCTGCTCGGCAGCGTCGGCCAGTTCCTCGGCCTGGTGCTCATGGTCGTGCAGCTCGTGACCGCGGGCGGCACGTTCCCCTGGCAGACCCTGCCCGGTCCGCTCGCGGCGCTGCACCACGTGCTGCCCATGAGCTTCGCCGTGGATGCGCTCCGCCAGCTCATGTACGGCGGCGACGTCGGGCAGGCCGCCCAGGACGCCGGCGTGCTCGCACTGTGGCTGGTCGCGGGGCTCGCGGTGGCGCTGGCCGGGGCGATCCGCATCACGTCGCACCGCACGCTGCGCGACCTGCGTCCGTCGCTGATCGGGTGATCCACGCGGTGCGTCGCCGACGCGCGACAGGGCATCCGCCGAGGACGCGCACGGGCTGCCCCGCACGGCGGCCGCGACCCCGCGCCTGCGGATGCACCCGCACGTCTGGTACCAGGCCGCGTGGCTCGCGGTCATCGTCACGTGCGTGGTCTGGTTCCTGGCCGCGCCGCGCTGAGACGCTCGTATGGGTAGAGCGGGCCCGGCGGATCGCGGGGCGCCCCTAGCCTTCCCGCGACCCGCCTCCGGGATGGCGCACGCCGTGCGCCCGAGCGGGTCGTCCTTCGAGAGGAACCCCGTGCCATCACGAACCGCTAGCCGCACCCTCGCCCTCACCGCCGCCATGGCCACGACGCTCGCGGCGGTCGCGCTCGTCGGCCCCGCCGCCCTGGCCTCCCACGCGCGGACCGCCGCGCCGCCGACGCAGACCGCGGCCGCCGCCGGCGCGACGGGCGACCGCCGCGCCGTCACCGAGCCCGTCGACCCCGGCACCACGTGCGCCACCGTCGCCGCGCAGCTCGACATGCCGGACCGCTCCGCGTCCGCCGCGCAGGAGGCGTCCGCGCCCGACACCGCCCGCATCCAGGCCGCGCTCGACTCCTGCGCCCAGTCCGGCACCTCCGTCGTGGCCGTCCGGCTGACCGCCTCGAGCCATGGCGCGAGCTTCCTCAGCGGGCCGCTGCAGCTGCGTCAGGGCGAGACCCTGGTGCTGGATCCCGCGGTCACCCTCTTCGGTTCGCGGAACGCGGCCGACTACCAGATCCCGAACGGGCCGACCTGCGGCACCATCGGCGGATCGGGCAAGGGCTGCGCCGCGCTCATCACCACCACGGCCCCGCACTCGGGCATCGCGTCCTGCGGCGGTCTCGACGCCCGGCGCGGCCGCATCGACGGCCGCGGGGACCAGGCGATCCTCGGCGGCACGACGACCTGGTGGCAGCTCTCCGAGAAGGCACGCGCGGGCGGCACCCAGAACGAGCCCCGGCTCATCCAGGCCACGGGTGCCGACGACTTCACGCTGCACGACATCGACCTCGTCGACGCCGCCATGTTCCACGTGTCCTTCCACGACGCGGACGGCTTCACGGCGTGGGGCGTGCGCATCCAGACCCCCGCCACCGCACGCAACACCGACGGCATCGACCCGGCCGGCGCGACGGACGTGACCATCGCCCACTCGTACGTCTCCGACGGCGACGACGGCATCGCGATCAAGGGCGGCACGCACGCGTCGAGCCACATCACCATCACCGACAGCCACTTCTACGGCACGCACGGCATCTCCATCGGCAGCGAGGTGACCTCGGGCGTGAGCGACGTGCTCGTCACCGGATCCACGGTGTCCGGCACGGACGCGTACGGGACCGACAGCGCGTTCAGCGCCGGGGTGCGCATCAAGAGCAACCCGCGGGTGGGCGGCCCGGTCACGGGCGTGACCTACCGCGACGTCTGCCTCAGCCGCACCCTGGCCCCCGTGCTGTTCGACACGCACTACGCGAGCGGCACCGGCAGCGCCATCCCGACCTTCAGCGGCATCGTCGTCGACGGCCTCCGCGCCGTCGACTCCCCGGCGCAGGCCGTCTCGACGCTGGCCGGCTACGACGACGATCACCTGCTGGGCGTCTCGCTCTCCCGCGTCGATGTGGACGCCCCCTCGGTGACGGCCGCATTCGCGGACATCGCCACGGCGGGCGCGTCGTTCGGCGGGAACGCGCTCACCTCGCAGCGGGCGGACGTGCACATCACCGCCTCGGCGAGCGCGGGCGATGCGCCCACCTGCGCGTTCCCGGAGTTCCCGCTCCTGGCGGGCCTCGCTCCCGCCGCGCCCTGACGGCACCGGCTGGAGCGCCGCGCGAGGGCCGGATCCACCGGGTCAGGTCACGCGAGGCGCTCCAGCGGGTTCTCGGCGAGCTTCCGCAGAAGGCCGCCGTCGACGAGGCGGCGGGCGGCCGTGGCGGGCTTGCGTTCCGCCTGGTCCACGACGCACGCCCCGAACTCGGCCGCGAGCGCGCCCCGCGGATGCGCCGTGAGCACCTCCCGCAGGAACTCCTCCGGCAGCGCGTCGGGCCGGGCGCCGGAGATGTCGAGGCCGGTCGCCACCTCCAGGAGGTGCCCCTCGACGTCGAGCTCCGGATCCACCGACGGCCAGTTGTGCCGCACGATCGCGTCGAGCACGCGCTGCCGGCGAGCGGCCGGCCAGCCGGCGCCGGCCGTGAGGGCGACGCCCACGTGCCCGCCCGCGTGCTCGTACGACACCGTGTAGGCGTCGAACTCCGAGACCGTGCCGATGTCGTGCAGCACCGCCGAGACGTAGAGGATCTCGTGGTCGACGTCCGCCAGCTGCTCGACGACCGCGAACGCCTCGGCGAAGAGCCACGAGCGGATCCCGTGCGCCGTGATGGCGGCCGATTGGTAGATCGTGGCGAGCTCGAGGGCCCCGCGGGCGGCGACCGTGTCGGGCACGGGGAAGTCGGCGATGCGCATGGCCCATGCTGGCACGGGCGCCGCGTCCGATCGATGCCGCCGGGCATCCGCGCTCAGAGCACACCCTCACCTGCTCGCTCGACGCCGATGCGCTCATGTTCCTCGTGGAGCCCGCACCCCGCGGTGATGAGCGCCGTACGCGCCCGGGCGACGCCGTCGGTGACGTGGCGTCGACGGCCGTCCCGCGTGCCCAGGGAGATGGCACGGCGGCGGCTACGCTTCGGGCATGATCCGGCTGAAGGACGTCACCTACCTCGTCCGCGACCACGAGGCGGCGCTCGCGTTCTTCGTCGATGCGCTGGGCTTCGTCGTGCGCCAGGACGAGACGGCGCCGAGCGGCTGGCGTCGCGTGGTCGTCGGTCCCGACGGTCCCGGAGCCGGGTTCGTCCTCGCGCTCGCCGACGACGCCGCGCCGGTGGGGCGTCAGGCCGGGGACGACGTCGCGTTCTTCCTCGAGACCGACGACTTCGCCGCCCAGCACGCGCGGATGCTCGCGCACGGCGTCATGTTCCGCGAGCAGCCGCGTCACGAGCCGTACGGCACCGTCGCCATCTTCGAGGACCCGTTCGGCGCTGCGTGGGACCTCATCCAGCCGCCGGTCGGCTGACGCGCGGCGGGACTACGCGGGCGACGGCCGCGTCGCGAACGCGAGCCGCGACGGACCTCCGTTCGCGCTGTGGCTCTGGCGCCCGGCGCCCCACTCCTCGAGCGTCGGCTGCGGCGCGAAGGTGAACAGCGGCACCCCGAACTCGGCCGTGATGGAGTCCGCGGTGGGCGGCGGCGGGAAGTCCATGGGGTCGGCATCGGCGTACTGCATGGCCCCAGCCTGTCGCCCGCGACCCGACCCGGCAACGCCTCGCGCCCCCGCCGCCGCGCGTCCACCACGGCGACCCGTCGCGTTCACCCGTCGCCCCTACGGTCTTCCCCCGTGACCCAGGACCCGACCTCGACTCCCCCGTCCGCGCTCTCCCGCCGCGGCTTCCTCATCACGAGCGGCGCCGCGGGCGCGCTCGGCGTGGCCGGCCTCGGCGGCGCGCTGCCCGCCGTGGCCGCGACCGCTTCCGACGACGGGCTCGGCGCCAGCGCGGTGAGGACCCCGGCCGCGCAGCAGGGATCCGGCGCCCGCTGGAAGCCCGACACCTCCTCGCCGCGCTTCACGATCGCGGTGCTGCCCGACACCCAGTACCTCTTCGACGGCGCGTCCATCCACCCGGAGCCGCTCGAGGCATCGCTCCGCTACGTGCTCGCCGAGCGCGACCGGCACAACATCGTCTTCCTCGCGCACCTCGGCGACGTGACCCAGAACGGGGCGGCGAACGAGATCACGGCCGCGAGCGCGCAGTTCACGCTCCTCGACAAGGCGGGTGCCGCGTGGAGCGTGCTGGCCGGCAACCACGACGTCGACTCCTCCACCGACGACCAGCGCGGACGCACGCCCTACCTCGACGCGTTCGGGCCGAAGCGCTTCCGGAAGTCGCCGAGCTTCCGCGGATCGAGCCCCGACGGCTACAACTCGTTCCACACCTTCACGGCGGGCGGCCGCGACTGGCTCGTCCTCGCGCTCGACTGGCGCACGAGCGCCCGCGGCGTCGACTGGGCGCGCGGCGTGCTGGCGGCGCACCCGACGCTGCCGGTGATCCTCACGGCGCACGACATCGTCGACTCGGGGCCCGACGGATCCGCCGTGCTCGACGCCTACGGACAGGGCCTCTGGGACTCCTTCATCTCGCAGCACGACCAGATCTTCCTCACGCTCAACGGGCACTACTGGAAGCCGGGTCGCACCACGAAGAAGAACCGCGCGGGCCACGACGTGGACCTGCACCTCGTGAACTACCAGGACCGCTACTACGGCGGCGCCGCGATGATCCGGCTGTACCACGTGGACCTCGAGCGGAACGCGATCGACGTGGAGACGCTGTCCCCGTTCCTCCTGGCCGGCGGCCTCGGCGCGGGCAACGAGCTCGCCGACGAGGAGGCGCAGCTCTCGGGCGACGTCGACCGGTTCACCGTGAGCGTCGACTTCGACGCGCGCTTCGCCGGATTCGCGCCCGTCCCCGCGCGCCCCGCCCGACCCGCCGCGCAGATGCTCGTGCCCGGCACGGTCGCGTACTGGCGCTTCGACGGGCACGCCGACGGATCCGCGCTCGGCACCACCGCGCGCGTCGCGGACGCGTCCGGCCGCGGCAACGACCTCGTGGTGGCGAACCGCGCGGGCGCGGCACCCGGATCCCTCCGCTTCGCCTCCGCGCACCACGACGACCAGCCCGGCTTCGGCAGCCTCACCCTCACGGGCGGCAAGAAGAGCGGCGACTACCTACGCACCGTCGACGGCGCCCCGCTCGACGCGGCGACCTTCCACCAGGGCTACACGGTCGAGGCGTTCGTGCGGATCCCCGCCGACTTCGACGGCGACGCGGACGGCTTCAGCGCGATCCTCTCCCGCGCCACCTCCGCCAAGGACGCGGGCAGGACCCCGGGCGACGCGGGCGACCCGGACGAGCCCGCCGCGACCCTCAGCGTCTCCGGCAGCCGCGAGATCCAGTGGTGCGTCTACCCGACGACCCAGCAGGGCTCGCTCACGAACTGGTCGCACGAGCTGCCGGCCGTGACGTGGTGGCACATCGCCGTCGTCAACGACAGCCAGCACACGATCATGTACGTCGACGGATGCCCGGTCGTGCGGAACCCGTCCACGTCGAACCGCGGGCTGGCGGCGGCATCCCCCGCGACCTCGTGGCTGCTCGGCGCGAACCTCTACGGCGGGAAGCTCGACCACGTGCTCCCGGCGTCCATCGGCGACGTGCGCATCGTGGAGCGAGCGCTGAAGCCGTCGGAGTTCATGATCGCGTGACGCCCGGGGCGGCCGCCCGGCCTCAGAGCTCCGGGTGGTCGTCCTCGAGCAGGTGGAAGCGGCGGTCGCGGTAGACGAGCGGCGGGGCGGGCTCGCCCAGGATCACGTCGAGGACCTCGGCGACGACCAGCACGGATCCGCCGACCGGCACGGTCTGCAGGGTGCGGCAGCGGAGGGCGGCGCGCGCGTCGGCGAGCAGCGGCTCGCCCGTCGACAGCTCCTGGAAGCCCTGCTCCGCGGTGAACCGCGGCGACCCGGAGACGGCGAACGCGCGCGCGAGGGCCGCGTGGTGGCCGGCGAGCAGGTGCACCACGTAGCTGTCGGCGTCGAGGATCGCGCCGGCGGATCCGGTGGCGCGCGTCACCGAGAACGAGAGCGCGGGCGGATCCACCGACAGCGACGCGACGCTCGACGCGGTGAGGCCGGACGGCCCGTCCGCGGTGCGCGCCGTGATCAGCGCGACGCCCGCCGGGTGCCCGCGGAACGCGGCCTTGAAGAGGTCGGGGTCGGCGCTCACGCCTGCTCGCCCTGGGGCGGGAGCGCGGCGATGACGGGGTGGTCCTTCGGCACGACGCCGATCTTCGTGGCGCCGCCGGGCGAGCCGAGGTCGGCGAAGAACTCGACGTTCGCGGTGTAGTAGTCCGACCACTTCTCGGGCAGGTCGTCCTCGTAGTAGATCGCCTCGACCGGGCACACGGGCTCGCAGGCGCCGCAGTCCACGCACTCGTCCGGGTGGATGTAGAGCGAGCGCTCGCCCTCGTAGATGCAGTCGACCGGGCACTCGTCGATGCAGGCGCGGTCCTTCACGTCGACGCACGGGAGGGCGATCACGTACGTCACAGGGCGTCTCCACGGGTGGGGGCCGTCGTGACGGCGGGGCGGGTGATGCGCATGGTCTCAGCGTAGAACCTCACGTACCCTTGAGGTCAATCGGAGGGGGTCGTCGTGGCGGATGCGCAGGAGCCGACGGCCGTCGCGCACGCACCCCGGCACGCCCCCGACGAGCTGCTCACGGTCGGCGAGATGAGCCGCCGCACGGGCGTCGCCGCATCCGCTCTCCGCTTCTACGAGGACCTCGGGCTCATCGCCGCCGAGCGCACCGCGGGCAACCAGCGCCGGTACGCGCGGCACATGCTGCGGCGGGTGTCGCTGATCACGGTGGCGAAGCGCCTCGGGATCCCGCTCGCCGACGTGCAGGCCACCTTCGACGACGTGCCCCTCGACCGCCCGCCGAGCCACGCCGACTGGCAGCGCGCGTCCCGCCGCTGGAAGCGCCTGCTCGAGGAGCGGCGCCGCAGCATCGAGCGCCTGGAGCGCGAGCTCACGGGCTGCATCGGCTGCGGCTGCCTCTCGATGCGCGCCTGCGGCCTCCTCAACCCGGACGACGCGCTGGGCGACCGCGGCGCGGGGCCGGTGCGGGTGCAGGGCGGTTGAGCGCTCCCGATCGGCCGGGCGGTGACGACCGCATCGAGCGGACGCCGACCGGCGCGCGCCCGGCGGCGCCCGGGAGCGCCGGATAGCATCGGCCCGACCCCTCCGACGCGGGGCGACGGAGGTGCTCGTGCGGGATGGGACGCTCAACGCCCGCGGCGTGCGGCGCCGGGCGGAGATCATCGCCGCGGCGCGCTCGGCGTTCGCCGCGGACGGCTACCGCGGGGCGACCATGGCCGCGATCGCCACGCGCGCGGATGTCACGCACGCGGGCCTGCTCTACCACTTCGCCACCAAGGAGGATCTGCTGGAGGCCGTGCTCGCCGACGAGAGCGGCCGGCAGACCGAGCTCCTGAGCGCGAGTCAGGTGACCGGCGACGACGGGGGCGATGCCGGCGGCGACGCCCTCGACAGGCTGCGCGCCCTCGTCCGCCGCAACGAGTCGGAGCCCGAGTGGGCGCGCCTCTTCTCGACGCTCCTCGGCGAGTCCGTCGCGCCGGACCACCCCGTCCGCGCGCGCATGGCGGAGCGCTACGACACCGTCGCGCGGCATCTCGCCGCGAGGCTGGACGGCCCGGACGGGCGGGCATCGGGGCTCGCCACCGCCGAGGCGGAGAGCCTGGCGCGCCTGCTGCTCGCGGTGATGGACGGGCTGCAGTACCAGTCGCTCACCGGGTCAGCGGTCGACGTCGAACGGGAGTTCGCCACCATGGTGGCCCTCGTCCGCGCGCGCCTCGACGGCACCGGAGCCGCATTCTCTTAAGTCCGCTTGACACAATTTCCCCACCCGGCCAAGCTCGACCTGCGCCCTCGACGGAGAGGGCGCGCGGACACGAGGGAGTGGACATGGGCGGACCCCGCAGGGCGTCTCGACGGCGACGGATGATCGGGACGGCGGCGGGAGGAGCGCTCCTGGCGTCCGTCGCCCTGGGTGCGACGGGGGCGACCGTCGCGGTCGCCGCGCCGGCGGAGGGCGCGCAGCCGGAGCTGGAGAGCGCCGGATCCGCCCCCGTGATCACGGTCGACGGACTCCGCTTCCGCGACCTCGACAAGGACGGCGCGCTCACGCCCTACGAGGACTGGCGCCTGTCGGCCGAGGATCGCGCCGCCGACCTCGTCGGGCGCATGTCGCCCGAGGAGCGGGCCGGCCTGCTGATGCACGCGAGCCTCACGAACGCCGGCGCCGCGTACGACCGCGCCGCGTTCGACCCGCTGCTCGCCGACCGGCACATCACCACGTACATCTCCCGACTGGGCGCCGACGCGCCCACGCTGGCGCGCGAGCACAACGCGCTGCAGGCCGCGGCGGAGGCCGAGCGGTGGGGCATCCCGCTGAAGATCAGCACGGATCCGCGCCACGGCTTCACCGTCACCGAGGGCCAGACCGTCTCCAACGGCGACTTCTCGCCGTTCCCCGACCCGATCGGCATGGGCGCGGTCGACGACCCCGCGACGACGCTCGAGATGGGCCGGATCATCGCGGCCGAGTACCGCGCCGTGGGGATCACGGAGGCGCTCTCGCCGCAGGCCGACATCAGCACGGAGCCGCGCTGGACCCGCCAGGACGGCACGTTCGGGAGCGTCGGCGCGGACGTCGCGCCACACGTCGCCGCGTACGTGGAGGGCCTCCAGGGCGGGACCGACGGGATCACGTCCGAGGGCGTGGCCACGGTCGTGAAGCACTGGGTCGGCTATGGCGCCCAGGTGAACGGCTACGACAGCCACTACTACTACGGCCGCTACGCCGCGTTCCCCGGCGGCGACTTCGCCGAGCACCTCACGCCGTACGAGGGCGCGTTCCGGAACCACGCGGCCGGCATCATGCCGACCTACTCGATCCTGAAGGACCTCGACCTCGGCGACGGCGTCATCGAGCAGGTCGGCGCGAACCACAACGAGTACCTGCTTCAGGACCTCCTGCGCGGGCGGTACGGCTTCGACGGCGTGATCACGAGCGACTGGGGCATCGCCAACGACTGCCCCCAGGCGTGCCGCGACACCCGCCCGCCCGCGCCGTTCTTCGGCTCGTGGGGCGTCGGCATGCCGTGGGGCGTGGAGAACCTCTCCCTCCCGGCCCGCTACGCCAGCGCGATCTCCGCGGGCGTCGACATCATCGGCGGCAGCGACCAGCCGCAGTACATCCTCCAGGCCGTGGAGCAGGGGCTCCTCCCCGAGGCCCGCGTGATCGAGGCGGGCCAGCGGGTGCTGGAGCAGAAGTTCGAGCTGGGTCTGTTCGAGGACCCGTACGTGGATCCCGCCGCGGCCGACGCGATCGTGGGCAGCGCGGCATCGCGCGCCGCCGGCCTCGACGCGCAGCAGCGCAGCCTGACGCTGCTCAGCGACACGACCCCCGCGGCCCCTGCGGCCCGCGAGGCCCGCGTCGCCGGCGCCGGCGCCGGCGACGGGGCCGCACCCGCGCTGCCCGTGCGCGTCGAGCCGGGCATGACCGCGTGGCTGAGCGGCGTGCAGGCCTCGGCCGCCCGATCCGCCGGATTCACCGTCGTCGACGACCCGGCGGACGCCGACGTCGCGATCGTGCGCCTCGCCGACCCGCGCGGCGGCGGCGACCTCACGGACCTCGGCTTCACCGGATCCGAGACCGACTACCAGGCGCTCGTGCGGGCCCACGACGCGGGCGCGCGCACCATCGCGGTCCCGCAGCTCACGCGGCCGCTGATCCTCGGGAACGTCGTCGCGAACAGCGACGCGGTGCTCGCGTCGTACGGGGTGTCGGACGAGGCGCTGCTGAACGTGATCACGGGCGCCGCCGAGCCCGAGGGGCGCCTGCCCTTCGAGCTGCCGTCCTCGAAGGAGGCGGTCGCCGCGCAGCTGTCCGACGTGCCGAACGACTCGGCCTCGCCGCTGTTCGCGTACCGCGCGGGGCTGTCGTTCGCGGCGGCGCCGACGGAGCCGGGCGAGCCGGGCGAGCCGACGCCGGGCCCGACCGCTGGGGTCCCGGATCCCGAGCCGAGCGTCGCCCCGGCGCCCGCTCCCGCGCCGTCCCCGCGTCCGACGAATGGCTCCGCCGCGGCGGCGTCCGGGCGGGACGGGCTGCCCACGACCGGATCCGAGTCGCTCCCCTGGATCGCGGGCGGCCTCCTGCTCGCGGGCGCCGGCGCGGCGCTGACGTTCCTGGCCCGCCGCCGGAGGGCGTGACACCCGGCGGGAGATCCGCCGACACCAGAGACGCGACGGGCGCCGGGAGACCGGCGCCCGTCGTCGCGTCCGCTCGTCACCCGCGGGCGAACCGCATGCCGCAGGCGCGCGCATCCGCATCCGCCGCGACGCCGCCCGTGCGGGCGAAGTCGGCCCAGACCTGCCGCACCGCGCGGCCGCGCGCGGCGACCTCGGGCCACGCCTCCGGCGGCACCAGGCGCATCCGGGTCCATGCGTCGCGGGTGCCGAGGATCAGCGGGAGGTCGGACGTGTGGCCCGCGCCGATGGGGCTCGACGCTGGCGCCGCGCGGAGGACGTAGCGCACGGCTCGCCCGCCGGCGCGCCGGTGCCGCGCGACGAACGCGGCGACGGGCCGGGCGTAGACCCGGCGCGTGGTGGGCCGGACGACCGCGCGCGTCAGCACCCGGCGGAGGGCCCGGCCGACCACGGGCACCCCGAGCAGCGGACCGACCACCGGGAGCGCGGGCAGGTACATCGCCGTCTCGTCGCGCGTCGTGCCGATGAGGAGGTCGACGTGCGGCGCCGCGGCGCGCCACGCGGCGTCGCGGTCGGCCTCGGCGGGCAGCGGCGCGTGGCCGTAGCGCGGTCCCCACGGGAGGCCCGCGCGGATCCCCGACGCCCACGACGCGCGCTCCGCCCGGGCCTGGCGACGCATCACGTCGGCGAGCGGCGCATCGGACCGGAGCCCGCGGGTCACGCGCGCCATCGCGCGGAACATGCGCTCGCGCCCGCCCGTGATCCCGAGCGGCGGGCTCTGCACGATCGCCCGCCGGAAGAGGCCGCGGGCGCCGTCGCTGATCATCAGGTGCAGGATCGCGTCGCCGCCGGCCGACTGGCCCATCGCGGTGACGGCCGAGGGGTCGCCGCCGAACGCGGCGATGGAGTCGCGGATCCAGCGCAGCGCCTCGAGCTGGTCGAGGAGACCGAGGTTCGCGGGCGGGGCGTCGGACGCACCACGCCCGGACGCGCCGCGACCAGACCCATCGCGACCGGATCCGCCGCCGCCGAACCCGAGCAGCCCGAGCCGCGCGGTCACCGCGACCACGATCACCCGCTGCTCCACCACGAGCGCGCGCGGGTCGTGGATGGCGAGGTCACCCGCGCCCGTCGTGTAGCCGCCGCCGTGGAACCACGCGATCACGGGCAGCGTCTCGCCGGGCGCGAGGTCCGCGGGCAGCGTGATCGAGAGCCGCTGGCAGTCCTCCGAGCGCCCCACCCCGTCGAGGGCGCCCTGCATGAGCGTGTCGAGGATCCGCGACGACGGCTGCGGGCACGCGGGCGCCGGATCCACGGCCGCGAGCACGACCGGCCGCCCGTCGGATCCGCGCACGGGCACCGCCGACACGGGCGGGACGCCGCGCGCCGCCGTCGCGTAAGGAATGCCGAGATACCGGATCACGTCGCCGACCCGGATCCCGGTCACGGGGCCGGATCGCGTCGGGGTCGGGCCGGGGACGATGGGTGCGGGCACCCGGCCACGCTATCCGGCGGGGACCGGTCCGGCCCGCGGCGGTCGAGACCACCCCCCGCACGGGCGTACCGTCGAGGGGTACCGCATCCGAAGAGGGCGCGGCCGGATCGACCCGATCCCTCCCCTCCCCCACCGGACAGCTCTAGGAGAACCATGCGCACCGTCAACGCCTACGCGGCCCCGTCCGCCACCGACCCCATCGTCAAGACCACCATCGAGCGCCGCGACGTCGGCCCGAAGGACGTCTCCATCGACATCGCCTACTCGGGCGTCTGCCACTCCGACATCCACACCGTCCGCGGCGAGTGGGGCCCCATCCAGTACCCGCAGGTCGTCGGCCACGAGATCGTCGGCCGCGTCACCGAGGTCGGCTCCGACGTCACCAAGCACCAGGTCGGCGACCTCGTCGGCGTCGGCTGCATGGTCAACTCCTGCAAGGAGTGCGAGCAGTGCACGGCCGGCCAGGAGCAGTACTGCCTGAAGGGCAACATCCAGACCTACGGCGGCACCGACCCGGCCGACGGCACCATCACGCAGGGCGGCTACTCCGAGGCCGTCGTCGTCGACGAGGACTTCGTGCTCCGCGTCCCCGAGTCCCTCGACATCGAGAAGGTCGCGCCGCTGCTCTGCGCCGGCATCACCACCTACTCGCCGCTGCGCCACTGGAACGCGGGCCCCGGCACCAAGGTCGCCGTCGTCGGCATGGGCGGCCTCGGCCACATGGCCGTGAAGATCGCGCACGCCATGGGCGCCGAGGTCACCGTGCTCTCGCAGACGCTCTCCAAGAAGGAGGACGGCCTCCGCCTCGGAGCCGACCGCTACTTCGCCACCAGCGACGACGCGACCTTCACGGAGCTCGCCAGCTCGTTCGACCTGATCATCAACACGGTCTCCGCGAAGCTCGACATGAGCAAGTACATCGGCCTGCTCGCGATCGACGGCACGCTCGTCAACGTCGGCGCCCCGTCCGAGCCGCTCGAGATCCCCGCGTTCGCGCTCATCCCCGCGCGCCGCAGCTGGGCCGGATCCATGATCGGCGGCATCGCCGAGACGCAGGAGATGCTCGACTTCTGCGCCGAGCACGGCATCGTGCCCGAGACCGAGCTCATCTCGGCCGACCAGATCAACGAGGCCTACGAGCGCGTCCTCAAGTCGGACGTGCGCTACCGCTTCGTCATCGACGCGAAGACGTTCGCGTAAGCAGCGACACCACGTCGGAAGGCCCCGCGGATCCTCGTGATCCGCGGGGCCTTCCCGCGTCCCGGCGCGCGGCCGCGTCGGCGTCAGTCCCCTCGGAGCAGCGCGTGCAGCGAGCGCGTCATGCTGGCGACGAACGCCTCCCGCTCGTCGTCGCCGACGAGGTCGAGCGACAGGTACGGATTGAGGTCCTCCAGCTCCACGAGCAGCAGCTCCCCGTCACGGGTGCGGCACGCGTCGACCCGCTGGATGCCGTGCTCGACGTCGTTCCAGTCGACGAAGCGCTGCGCGAACGCCCAGTCCTCCGGGCGGGCGGCGTACGGCTCGAGACGCCATCTGGCGGCCGGATCCGGGGCGTACAGCGCGTACTGCGGCGTGCGGTCCACGAAGTAGAACGAGATCTCGTGCGCGAAGTCGACGCGCGGCTGCACGAGCAGGCCCGTGAGGTCGAGCGTGCGGAGCTCATCCCGCGTGACGAAGGCGAGGCCCGCCGAGTCGGCGCCGAACCGCGGCTTGACCACGTAGGCGCCGGCCGACGGCAGCTCGTCCACCGCATCCGCGCGGTCGACGGTGGGGATGACGGGGTACCCGGCGGCGGTGAGGTCGAGCAGGTACTGCTTGCCGACCTGGTCGGCCTTGCCGCGGAGGTCGGTGAACACGGGGATCCCGCTCGCGAGGGCGGCGGCCCGGAACGCCTCGTACCCGGCCATGTCGTGGATCACCGGCCCGCTGTTGCGGACGACGACCACGTCGAAGCGGTCCATGAGGCCCACGGCCGCCGACGGGTGGCAGATCGCGACGTCGAAGTCCGCGCCGAGGCGGGCGGACAGGGCGATGTCCTCGTCGCAGTACCGGCGCCCCTTGGCCTGGTAGCCCAGGTCGCTGACGTAGAGGACGCGGGGGCGGATCGGCTGCGGGGTCACGCGGGCAGCGTAGCGGGCGCGCGCTCGCCGGATCCGGGAGTCCGGGCGCGACCCCGCGCGGGGGCTCACCGCCGACCGCCGGGACGACTTGACTTCGTCCGACGCGGCGCCGTACGTTGATTGAGCGTTCAACGAATGAACGAGGTGCATCTCGCGCAACGCCGTCGCGATCGCACGGCGGCCCGGCCTGATCGCGAGGAGCCGGCGCCGACCGACACCGCACGGGTCGACTCCATGGGCGCGGCGCCTCGCCGCTCGGGAGATCGCCGGGTGCCGCCGCCCCTGCGCCGGATGATCCGCTGGAGCACTGGCCCGCTCGCCCGCGGGCCGACCGCGCGTCGATCGCGACGGCCGCTCCCGCGCGCCCCGGAAACGTCCATCCGTCCACCGATCCGCACGATCGCACCCCCGACCCACGACCCACGAGGAGAACACCATGCGCACGCTGCTCCACCCCGCCCGCACGACGCCCGCCCTCCACGACGCCGCCCTGCTCATCGCCCGCGCGGCGATCGGCTTCATCCTCATGGCGCACGGGCTGCAGAAGTTCCTCCAGTACACGCTCGACGGGACGGCCGCCTCCTTCACGCAGATGGGCATCCCGGTCCCCGCCGCGGCGGCCGCCTTCGCCGCGATCGTCGAGACCGTCGGCGGGGCCGCGCTGATCATCGGCCTCCTGACCCCCGTGGTCGCGGCGCTGAACATCGTCAACCTGCTCGGGGCCTTCGTCTTCGTGCACGCCTCCCAGGGCGTCTTCGTCGACGGCGGGGGCTACGAGCTCGTGCTCGCCCTGATCGCCGGGCTCGTCGTCGTCGCGCTGCTCGGAGCGGGCCGCTTCAGCGTCGACGGGCTCGTCGTCCGCCGCCGCCAGGTCGCCGCGACCGCCTGAGCCTCGCCTCGACCGCCGGGACCTCGCGTCGCGGGGCCGCTCACCCGAGCGGCCCCGCAATGTCATCTCCGCGAGGGATCCGCGCGCGATCCGCCGTCCCTAGCGTCGGACCATGCCCACCACGCGGACGCACCTGCCCCTGATCCTCGGCGGCGCCCTCGCGGCCGTCGGCGCCACGGTGACGGTGCTCTACCTCTTCCAGCCGTGGCGGTCGTGCCCCTACGACGACTCCCCGGCGGCCTGCGCGATGCTCACCGGCGACGCGGTCGTCATGTGCGCCGCGATGGTCGTGACCGTCGTGGGCGTGATCCTCGCGCTCGCGGGTGCGCACCGATGGTGGCGGAGCGGGGTGCGGTGAGCCGTCAGCCCGCGGCGCGGATCGGCACGAGGCAGTCGACCTCGCCCTCGGCCCGGTAGTGCTCGATGTGCGGGCGCGACGGGTCGTGATCCGCCCGGGCGAAGAGCACGTCGAACGCCGGGCCGATGTCGCCGTAGATGTCCGGCGCGGCGCCGCGGAGGCGGAGCCGGAGGTAGCGGCCTCCCGGCACGAGCGTCTCGTCGTGGCCGAGCGGGTTCCCCGCGTCGCGGTCGAGCCGGGTCGCGGTCATGCGGTAGACGCCGTCGTCCTCGTAGGACAGGCCCCTCATCCTCCGGCCCCGGAGGGAGTCGAAGGAGCCCTCGAATCCGGGCCACGCGCGCTGGATCCCGGCGATGTCGAGGGGCACGTCCCGGCTGAGCGCGGGGCTGTCGTCGAGGGTGACGACGTCGATCCGCCCCAGCTCGTGCCTCGTGGGGTGGTCGGTCACGGCGCTGCCTCGACGTCGTCGTGACGCACGGCCGCGCCCGGGATCCTCATGGGCCCAGTGTGCGGCCGCGCCACCCCGGCCGCCAGTGCCCCGTTCGAGGTCGCCCGCCTGTGCGGGCCCGCCCTGTCCGAGCGCCCCTAGGCTCGCGGCATGGACAGGCACCGGATCAGCGACCTCGCCCACGCCGACCACCCCATCGCCTCGCCGCTGGGCGACGACAGCGTCGATCGGCTCCTCGACGCCGCCGTCGCCGGGCGGAGCACCGTGCTCGACCTGGGCTGCGGCGACGGCACGTGGCTCCTGCGCGCCCTGCGCCGGGAGCCGTCGCTGACGGCGGTCGGGATCGATCACTCCGACGCGGGCTTCGGCCGGACGCGCGCGCAGGCCGAGCGCGAGGGCCTCGCCGACCGCCTCGCGCTCGTCTGCGCCGACGCGAGCACGTGGAGCTCCGCCGACCGGTTCGACGTCGTGCTCAGCGTGGGCGCGACGCACGCGTTCGGCGGCCTCGAGCCGACCCTCGCCGCGATGGACGGGCACCTGCTCCCCGGCGGCCGCGCGCTCGTCGGCGAGTGCTTCTGGGAGCGGGATCCGTCCCCGCGGGTGCTCGAGCTGCTCGGCTCCGAGCCCGGGGACTACGACGACCTCGCCGCCACAGTGGAGCGCGTCGCGGCGGCCGGGTGGATCCCGCTGCAGGGGCACGTCAGCACGCTGCGGGAGTGGGACGACTACGAGTGGTCGTGGACGGGAGCGCTCGCCCGCTGGGCGCTCGAGCACCCGGACGACCCCGACCGCGAGCAGGTGCTGACCGCGTCCGTCGAGCACCGGCGCGCCTGGCTCGGCGGGTACCGCGGCACGCTCGGCTTCCTCACCCTGGTCCTGGGCCGCCCGCTCGACCGCTGATCCCGGGCCTCCCGCGCGGGCGCCTCAGCGCGGCAGGTCGGCGCGCACCACGCGCTCCTCGCCGGCGAGGGAGAACGTGACGACGACGGATCCGCCCTCGCGGCGCACGCGGTAGCCGTCGCCGCTCGACGGCGGCGGTCCCGCGCTCGCCCCCGCGCGGGCGACCGGGTCGCTCGTCCGCGCGCGGACGACGGTCCACCCCTCGCGGAAGCCCACGTCCACGGACACGCCGCCGAGCGTGTCGCTCTCCTCCACGACGACGGCGCGGCCGTCGACGGTGCCGACGTCGAGGTACCGGGTCGTGCCGAGCAGGGAGAGCCAGGCCCCGGCGCACAGGAGGAGGAGCCCGGCGACCGTCGCGAGCCCGGCGAGGACGCGTACGGCGACCCGGAGCACGGGGCGGGCGCGCGCCGTGACGACCCAGGATCCGACGACGAGCACCACGAGGAACGCGAGCACGCCGACCGCCCATGCGATCTCCCGGAGCGACCCGGGGCCGAGCCCGCCGACGACGAGCACCCGATCCGGATCCGTCTGCCCCGCGAGGAGGTGCGCGGCGACGCCCGCCAGCGCGAGTACCGAGCCCGCGACGAGGAGGACGACGGAGGCGACGGGACGGGGCACGGGTCGCAGCCTGACCGAACGGATCCGTCGCGGCGTCCGCCGCGAGGACCGGCCGTCCCGTCCGAGCGGGTGATCCGCGGCCCGCCCGGCCGGCGGGCGCCACCCGCGCGTAGGGTCGGAACGACACCTCCCGGATCCCCGTGGACGCGGATCGCCGGCCCGGCCGGGAGCGGGAGCGGGAGCGCCGCCCGCACCCCGCACCGAAGGGCCCCCGTGGACGCCATCCCCCGCCCCGCCGCCGCATCCCGGTCGGCCGCACACGACTGGTGGCGCACCTCGACGATCTACCAGGTGCTCCTCCGCAGCTTCGCCGACGGGGACGGCGACGGGATCGGCGACATCGCGGGCCTCCGCTCCCGCCTGCCCTACCTGGCCGCGCTCGGCGTCGACGCCATCTGGGTGAACCCCTGGTACCCGTCGCCGATGGTCGACGCCGGCTACGACGTGGCCGACTACCGCGACGTGGATCCGGTCTACGGCGCCCTCGCCGACGCCGAGGCGCTCATCGTCGAGGCGCACGACCTCGGGCTGCGCGTGCTGCTCGACATCGTGCCCAACCACACGTCCGACGCGCACCCGTGGTTCCGGGCGGCCCTCGCCGGCGACCCGGCGGCCCGCGCCCGCTACCTGTTCCGCGACGGGACGGGCGACCGCGGCGAGCGGCCGCCGAACGACTGGGAGAGCTGCTTCCGGGGTCCGGCGTGGACCCGCACCACCGACGCCGACGGCCGCCCCGGCGCCTGGTACCTGCACCTGTTCGCCCCCGAGCAGCCGGACCTCGACTGGACGCACCCCGACGTGCACGCCGAGTTCGTCGACGTGCTGCGCTTCTGGTTCGACCGCGGGATCGACGGGTTCCGGATCGACGTCGCCCACGGCCTGGCGAAGGCGGAGGGCCTGCCCGACGGGCTCGGCGCCGACCGGCGCACGGAGGCGCACCCCGGCTGGGACCAGGACGAGGTGCACGACGTGTACCGCCAGTGGCGCCGGGTCGCCGACTCCTACGATCCGCCGCGCGTCTTCGTCGCCGAGGCGTGGGTCGCGCGACCCGAGCGGCTGCCGCTGTACCTCCGGCCCGACGAGCTGCACACCGCGTTCGAGTTCGAGCCGCTCCACACCGCGTTCCGCGCCGCTCCGTGGCGGCGGGTCATCGACGACGGGCTCGCGAAGGCCGCGCTCTCGGGGGCGCCGAGCGCCTGGGCGCTGACCAACCACGACGTCGTGCGGCAGGCGACCCGGTACGGCCGGGAGCAGCCGGAGGTGCGCGCGTCGAACGAGCAGCAGCGCGCCCGCTTCGGGGTGGATCCGGTGGACCACGAGCTCGGCCGCCGCCGCGCCCGCGCCGCGATCACCATGACGGCGGCCCTGCCCGGCGTCGCGTACCTCTACTTCGGCGAGGAGCTGGGCCTGCACGAGGTCGAGGACATCCCGGACGCGCGGCGACGGGACCCGATCCACCATCGCTCGGGCGGGACGGATCCGGGGCGCGACGGATCCCGGGTGCCGCTGCCGTGGTCGGGCACGTCCGCGCCCTTCGGCTTCTCCGGCGGCGGCCGCGCCGGGGGCAGCGCAGGCAGCGGCGGCACCGGCCGCGCCGAGCCGTGGCTGCCGCAGCCGGACTCCTGGGCGGAGCTGACGGTCGAGCGCCAGGAGGCGGATCCCGCCTCGACCCTGCACCACTACCGCCGCCTGCTGGCCGCCCGCCGCGCGCTCGTCGCGCCGGCCGAGCCGCTGGTCTGGCTCGAGTCACCGCCCGACGTGCTGGCCTTCCGCCGGGGCCGGCTGCAGTGCTGGGTGAACATGGGCGCGGATCCGACGCCCCTGCCGCCGGGCCTGCGGGCGGCGCTCAGCTCGACGGGCGCGGTCGCCGGGACGCTTCCGCCGGACGACGCGGTCTGGCTGGTGCCGGTCGGGAGCTGAGGCGACGCCGGATCGCGCGCCCGCCGCCCGCGATAGCGTCGGGGCATGCGCCTGATCCTGATCCGACACGGCCAGACCCCCTCCAACGTCGAGGGCACGCTCGACACCCGCATCCCCGGCCCCGGCCTCACCGACCTCGGGCGCGAGCAGGCCGCGCGGCTGCCGGAGACCCTGCGGGGCGAGGCGATCGGCGCCGTCCACGTCTCGACCATGCGGCGCACCCACGAGACGGCCGCGCCCCTCGCCGCGGCGCTCGGCCTCGCGCCCGTCGAGCGCGCCGGGATCCGCGAGATCGCCGCGGGCGGGCTCGAGATGCGGGGCGACCGCGCGGCGGTCGTCGAGTACCTGGAGACGATGATCCGCTGGGTCGGCGGCGAGGACCACCTGCGCCTCGCGGACGGCGAGACCGGCCGTGAGTTCGCCGCGCGGTTCGACGCCGTGGTCGCCGAGGCGGAGGCGACGGGCCACGGCACGGTCGCGCTCGTCAGCCACGGCGCCGCCATCCGCTGCTGGACGGGGATGCGCGCCCGCGGCCTCGACGCGGCCTTCGTGGCCGACCACGCGCTGGAGAACACGGGCGTCGTGGTGCTCGAGGGATCCGGCGCGGACTGGACCCTGCTGTCCTGGGAGGGCGAGCCCGTCGGCGGCATCGGCGACGACGCCCCGTCGGGGCCGGCCGGCGAGCCGCGGCCCTAGCGCCCGGCCGATCCGCGAGCCCTCACGAGAACCGGAAGACCGGCCCCTTCGGGCGGAACGGCAGCGACGCGCCCGCGGGGATGAGGAAGGCGTGGTCGCGCCGGATCCGCAGGACGTCGATGGCCCCGTCGGTGATGACGAGGATCGGCCCGTCCTCCGGGAAGTCGGCCGCCCGCTCCAGGAGGTGCACGCCCGGCTGCAGCACCGTGCCGCCGCGCCCCCGCACGCGGACGCGCCCGGCGATGTCGTCCACGTCGAGGTACCCGGCGTCGTAGGCCGCGGCGTCGCAGAAGACGACCCGCGCGGCGGGCACGTCGTGGGCCCGCGCGTACGACGCGATGGCGCCGAGGGCCTTCCCGAGCAGGCGGACGTCCATGGATCCGGACGTGTCGAGCACGACCCCGAACGTGCGCTGGGCGGTCGGCACCTCGGGCGTGAGCCAGCCGGGTCGCGGGATGTCCGGCGTCGCGGCCTGCCTGCGCGACGGACGGGCGTACGTCCGCACCGGCTCCAGCGCGGGGAACATCTCCTCGAACCACCGGGCGAGCTCGACGTCCCAGCGGAGGGCCGGCTGCGCGAGCGCGCGGATCTCCGCCACCAGCGCCGAGGGCAGGTGCCCGCGCCCCTCGGCCACGTGCAGGTCGAGCCCCGAGCCGAGCGACCGCCGGAGCAGCTCGTCGAGATCCACCGCCGAGCCGGCGCGGGGCATCCGGCCGCCGGAGTCGAGCACGTCGGGCTGCGCGCGGCCGCGCAGGGTCGCCATCCTCCGGTACCGGCGCGCGTCGGTGGCGATGCGGTCGTAGACTTCCTCGCTCGACAGGCCGGCGAACTGCGGGTCATGGAGGAGGCCGGCCGGCATCTCGCCCACGCCCATCTCCACCAGCCAGCCGTTGATCACGAAGTCGGTCGCGAGGTTGAAGAGGTACGGGTCGCGACCGCCGACGCGCGCGTGGTGCGACAGCGCGGCGTGCAGCGTCTCGTGCGCGAGGATGAAGCGCCACTCCTGCTCGGAGTGCACGGCGAGCGGGTTCACGTACAGCTCGCCGGCGACCGGATCCACCGCCGCGATGGGGATGTCCCAGCCGCGCGCGAGATCGGCGTCGGCGACCAGGGTCAAGGTCGACGTGGTCGCGCCGAGCAGCGGGTAGGCCGACAGGAACCACCGCCGCGCGCGCTCCCACGGCGCCAGCGGCGCGGAGCGGTCGTCGAGGGATCGCCGGGCGCCGCCGGCGACGTCCATGGCGGCCGACACCGCGTCGGTGAGGCCGTAGGCGAAGAGCTGCGGCCAGTCGGGGGCGCTGCCGTACGCGCGCCTGCCCCGCGTCACGCACGGCGCCGCGCCGGCCGTGCCGCACGTCTCCAACCCGGCAGGGACGCCGGACAGCCGCCACTCCGCGGCGAGGCGCTCGGGCGCGCCGACGGGCCAGGCGGCGGGCAGCGCGAACGGGCTGCGGCCGAACCGGAGGGAGGCGAGGAAGCGGTCCACCTCGACGTCGGCCGCCGTCGCCTCCACCCGGGACGAGGACGGCGGGCGCGGATCCAGGTGGCCGAACCCCAGGTGCAGCACCAGGTGCGCGAACACCCACGCCCACTCCTCCGCGCTGGCGCGCCGGTCGGGGTCGACCACGATGTCGCACGTCTCGGAGTCGATCTGCGCCCACCCGTCGTCGGGCCGGATCCCCGCGCGCCGCAGCACGCCCAGCTCCTCCGCGATGTGGGAGAACATCGGGTGCCGCCGCACGCTGCTCCAGCCGAGCACGACCGCCGCGAGACCCGGGTCCTTCGGTCCCGTGGCATTCCTCCGGGGCGTCACGCGGAGCGCTTCTCCGCGAGCCGGGGCACGTCCCGCACGAGCTCGACGAGGAACCAGGCGGGCAGGATCGGCGCCCCCGTGTCGTCCGGCGCGACCACGATCTGCGCGATCTCGAGCGAGAGGTCGGCCAGCTCGATGAGGAGGTCCTTGGCCCGGATCGCGAACTGCCGCCCGGCCGGAGACGCGTGGCGCATGTCGGCGGGGAGGTCCTTCGCGAGCCGGGCGCGGAACGAGAGGGCGTGGAAGTGCAGGAGGTCGCGGTCGGCGACCTCGGCCGGCCAGCGCAGGTCACCGCGGAGGATGGCCTCGAGGTCGTAGGCCCGCGCGCGCATCTTCCACCAGGCCGCGAACGACGCGGCGTGCGACGCCGAGACGCACCCCGCGGCCAGCATCGCGACGACGTCCGGGTCGGGATCCTCGCCCCACGACGTGAGCGCGTCGGCGAGCGCGTGCCACGACCGCGGCGTGGAGAACGCCTCCCCGGTCTTCGGCGGCTCGACGTGGAGGTGGTCGGGCCGCTGGGTGACGTACTCGACCACGGCCGGGTGGATCTGCGCGTCCACGGCCCACGCGAGCCAGTCGTCCACCGACGAGCGCAGGTGCACGTGGACGAAGCGGTTGACCAGCGGCGCGGGCATCGGCTTGATGGCGGCCTGGTCGGTGGCTCGGTTGCCCGCCGCGATGACGACGCTCCCGGCCGGCAGGCGGTGGTCGCCGACCCGGCCCGTGAGGACCAGCGAGTACAGCGACTTCTGCACCTCGGGCCGCGCCCCGTTGAGCTCGTCGAGGAAGAGCACGAACGGCTGCGTGCGCACGAGCAGCTCGGGAGGGGCGAAGCGGGAGAAGGTCACGCCGTCCTCGCGGGTGACCAGCTGGGGAACGCCCGCGACGTCCTCCGGCGCGAGCTGCGTCGCCATCAGGGTGATGCAGTCCATGCCCAGGTCGCGCGCGAAGGCCTCCACCATCGTCGACTTCCCGATGCCCGGGGCGCCCCACAGATGCACGGGCCGCGCCAGGGAGACGCGGAGGAGGACGTCCGGCAGCTGGGCCGGGGTGATCGGGTGATGGGCGCGCACGGCACATCCTCCCGTGTCGGATGCGCGCGCCCCCGCCTGGTTCCACACGCACGGGAGGCGGCAGCCGCGGGCACCGGCCGCCGGACCTCAGCCGTCAGCCGAGGTACGCGAGCACGGCGAGCACGCGGCGGTGGTCCTCGCCGGTGTCCTCCAGGCCGAGCTTCGCGAAGATGCTCGTCACGTGCTTCTCGACCGCGCCCGTGCCGATCACGAGCGCCCGTCCGATCGCCGGGTTGGTGCGGCCCTCGGCCATGAGCCCGAGCACCTCGAGCTCGCGCGGGGTCAACGCGCTGAGGGGATCGCGTCGTCGTGCCATCAGCTGCGTCACCACCTCGGGGTCGAGCACGGTGCCGCCGGACGCGACCCGGCGCACGGCGTCGTCGATCTCCTCCAGGCGCGTCACCCGGTCCTTGAGCAGGTAGCCGATGCCCGCGGTGCCGCTGCGGAACACCTCCTCGGCGTACGCGGCCTCCACGTACTGGGAGAGCAGCAGCACGCCGATCCCCGGCACGCGGCGCCGGGCCTCGACCGTCGCGCGGATGCCCTCGTCGGTGTACGACGGCGGCATGCGGACGTCCATCACCACGACGTCGGGGGCGTCGTCGGCGAGCGCGGCGAGGAAGGCGTCCGCGTCCTTGTGCTGGGCGACCACGTCGATCCCGGCCTCGACGAGCACGCGCGCCAGCCCCTCCCGGAGCAGCACGGCGTCGTCGACCACGACGGCCCGGATGCGCGCTGCGTCCGGGCCGTCGTCCATGGTCCCGAGCGTATCGACCGGCGTGCTCACGCGGTGGGCGGGGCGGCGTCCGGGCCGCCCGATCCCGTGCCCGGGCCGTCGCCGGCCGCACCGGCGGCGGGACCGCGCGGCTCGGTGGGCACGCCGTTCAGCGCGACGAGGGGCACGCGCGCCGTGATGCGCGTGGGTCCGCCCTCGGGGCTGGAGATGCTGACGTCGCCGTCGAGCGCGCCCAGGCGACCGAGGAGGCCCTCGAGCCCGTGGCCCTCCCGGATGGACGCGCCGCCCTGCCCGTCGTCCGTCACGCGGGCGGCGAGCACCCGGTCGCCGTCGAAGTCGCTCACGAGCGCCAGCGTCACGTCGGCCCGGGTCGCGCCGGAGTGCTTGGCGACGTTGGTGAGGAGCTCGCTCACGGTGAAGTACACGTTCCGCTCGACCTCGGTCGGCAGCGCCAGGCCCTCCGGGAGCTGCACGTCGAGGGCCACGGGCACGGGCGACCGGGACGCGAGCGCGTCGAGGGCGGCCACCAGCCCGCGATCGAGGAGGATCGGCGGGGCGAACCCGCGGGACAGCGCGCGCAGCTCCTCCAGGGTGTCGTGCGCGTGGGCGGAGGCCTCGGCGATGAGCGTGCGGGCGCGCTCCGGATCCGCGTCCAGCGCGCGTTCCGCGGCGGCGAGGTCCATGCGCAGGCGCACGAGCCGCTGCTGCGGACCGTCGTGCAGGTCGCGCTCGATCTGACGGAGCGTCTGGCCCTCGGCCGTGACCGCCCCGGCGCGGGACCGCTCGAGCCCCTGCACGCGGCGCTCGAGGGCGTCGGACTTGAAGCCGCCGAGGAGCGCCTCGTCGACCCGGTGGTGGACGAGCGTCGCGCCGCGGCTCCACAGGGGCAGGAGCACGACCGACAGGATCATCGCCACCACGCCGATCGCGACCGCGAGGGCCTCGGTGCGCCCCGTGTCGTAGCCGCGCTCCGTGAGGTAGGGGTCGATCCGCCAGTCGAACGCGATCAGGGCGAAGACGCCCGCGATGGGCCCGAGGAACCCGGCGAGCAGGACGGCGCCCGCGCCGAGCGTGACGAGGGCCACGAGCGGGTAGACGACGACCGCGTGCAGCAGGTGCAGCCAGTAGTGCGGGTTCGCGACCGCCGAGAGGAGGCGCATGGCCCGGTTCTGCGTCCATCGCGGCGTCCAGTCGACCGGACGGATCGGGCGCGGCTCGGCCCAGCCGATGCGGATCCGCTCGAGGGCGCCGAGCCCGCGGGCCGCGAACAGCGACCCGAAGAGCACGAGGCACAGGGCCATCGCCGCGAACAGGCCCGTCGCCGACCACAGGAGCGAGCTGATCAGGCCGAAGACGATGTTGGCGAGCGCGAGGTAGACCGTCGCGAACAGGACCCCGGTGAGGAGCAGGTAGCCGATGTCGCGGGGGAAGCGCCGCCAGGTGGAGGCGTAGAAGGAGCGACGGCGCTCGCGGGGAGCGGGGGCGTCATCCGGATGCACGTCGTCGCTCCCGCCCGCGGCGTCGGACGGCGGGCCGCCGGCGTCGGACGCGTCGGACCCGTCGGACGCGTCGGCCGCGTCGGCGGCTTCCGGGAAGGGCTCTTCGGGTGGCACGGGCGTCGATTCGGCCTCGGTGGCGGATGGTGTGGTGTTCATGTTCCCAGCCTCGCGAGCGACCGGCACGTGGCCCATCCTGCTCGCTCCCGGATCGGGGTGGGGAATGCCCCCGTACGACGAGCGCGGTGCTGCGGGCCGCGGAGCCGACGTCACCCACCGTCTCCCCGGGAGCCGCACCTAGGCTGTCCGGGAGATGAGGGAACCGAGGACGCCGGCCATGGCCGGGCGGGGCACGCGCGTCGCGCGCGGCGCCGTCACGGCTGCCTTCGCCATCCTCGTGTCGATGCTGTCGCACGTCGCCGGCGGCGGACCCGTCCCGGGAGCGGTCGGCCTCGTCGTCGCGGCGGCGCTCGCGCTGCCGACGTGCGTGCTCCTCGCCGGCCGCAGCGTCTCGACCGCGCGTCTCGCCGTCGCCGTGGTGTGCAGCCAGGCCGTGCTGCACCTCCTCTTCTCCGTCGGGGCCCCGACCTCCACGACCATGCGGGTCGTCGGCGGGCACCACGGCGTGGGCGGGCACCTCGTGAGCACCGGCGCGGATGCCGCCGGCTCCGGCTCCGCGGACATGGGCGCGATGCACCACGGATCCTCGATGTGGATCGCGCACCTGCTCGCCGCCGTCCTCACGATCGTGGCGCTCCGATCCGGCGAGCGCGCCTTCTGGGACCTCGTCGCGCTCGCGCGCACGAGCCTCCGCGCGCTCATCCTCGTGGCCGCGCTCGACCTCGTGCCGCGCGCCGAGGTGCGCCACCGCGTCGCGCGCGCGATGCGCCCGGGGATCCGCGACCTCGGCGTCTGCGTCGCCGCCCTGCCCGACCGCGGGCCGCCCGCCGCCGCCTGATCCGGCCTCCCGGTCCGGCGCGCTCCCCGCGCCCGGACGACGCACGACGCCCGCCGGCGTCGTGCCCTCGCGCGTCCTCCGACGCGCGCCCCGACGCCCCGCGCCCTCCGCACCCGGACCGATCCGACCCGCTCGGATCCCACCCGGAGGGCCGTCCCGTCCCGTCGCGCCCACCCGGCGCCCACCCAGGACACCCCATGCCCTCACGCTCCGCCCCGTCCACCACCGATCCGGTCGCCGACGACCACCGTCCCGATCCCGACGACCCCGTCTTCGTGCCGCGCACGCTGACCGTCCCGCAGGTCCGCGGGCGCGACGCGCTGCTCTGGGCGTGCCTGCCCCTGGCCGTCACCATGACGCTCGCGGCCGCCGCCTTCACGGGCGCCACCACGCAGACGCTCCTGGTGGATCCCGGCGACCTCGTCACCTACGGCCTGCCCGTCGCGCGCGTGATCCACGACGCGGCCGCCTCCGTCACCATCGGGCTGCTCGTGGTCGCCGCCTTCGCGCTGCCCGGTCAGAGGAAGCACCCCGGCATGGCGAGCTTCGCGCAGTGGCGGGCCACCCGCTGGGCGTCGCGCGCCGCCGCCGTGTGGCTCGCCGCCAGCATCGCCGTGCTCGCCCTCTCGGGTGCGAACGTCATCGGCGTCCCGCTCACCTCCCCGACGTTCCGGGGCCAGTTCGGCTACTTCACCTTCCAGCTCGAGCTCGGCCAGACCCTCCTCGCGTCGGTGGTGTGCGTGGCCGTGGCGTTCGGCATCAGCGCGTGGACGAGGAGCGTCGCGGGCATCGGCGTCGCGGCGGCCGTCGCCCTCGCCTCGCTGCTCCCGCTCTCGCTGTCAGGCCACGCCGCCGGCACCTACGAGCACGCGAACGCGGTGAACAGCCTCGGGATCCACCTCGTCGGCGTCACCGTGTGGGCCGGCGGCCTGGTCGCGGTGATCCTCTGCCAGAAGCTCGCGAAGGGCGCCCTGCCCGCGGTCGTCGGCCGCTACTCGACGCTCGCCGGGTGGGCGTTCGTCGCGGTGGCGATGTCGGGCATCGTCAACGCGTCGCTGCGCATCGGCACGCCGCTCGACCTCGTCACGACCGCGTACGGGCTCCTGCTCCTCGTGAAGACGGCGATCCTCGTCGGGCTCGGCGTCGCCGGGTTCGCGCACCGCCGGATCCTCATCCCGGGCCTCGTGCGCGACGCGACCCGCCGCACGGCGTTCCTCCGCCTCGCGGTCGGCGAGGTGGTCGTCATGTCGGTCGCGATGGGCGTCTCGGTGGCGCTCTCGCGGAGCGCCCCGCCCGTGCCGCAGACGACCATCGCCGACGTCGACCCGCTCGCGTCGCTCATCGGCTTCACCTTCCCCGACCCCGTCACGCCGCTCCGGATGCTGACCGCCGTGCACCCGGACTTCCTGTTCCTCGGGCTGGCCGCGGTCATGGCCGGGCTCTACCTCGCGGCGGTGCGGCGCCTCCGTCGCCGCGGCGACGCGTGGTCGGCCGCGCGCACGGTGCCGTGGCTGCTCGGCTGCGCGATGCTCGTCTACGCCACGAGCGGCGGGCCCGCGGTGTACGGGGCGGTGCACTTCAGCACCCACATGATCCAGCACATGATGCTGATGATGTACGTGCCGCCGCTGCTCGTGCTCGGCGCCCCCGTGCTCCTCCTGCTGCGCGCGCTGCCGGCCCGGAAGGACGGCAGCCGCGGCGTCCGCGAGTGGGTGCTCGCCGCGACGCACTCCCGGTACTCGCGCCTCGTGACGAACCCGATCGTCGCCGCGGTCGTCTTCGCCGGCAGCCTCGTGGCGTTCTACTACACGCCGTGGTTCGAGTGGTCGCTGGCCACGCACCAGGGCCACATGCTGATGACGGTCCACTTCCTCATCAGCGGGTACCTCTTCTTCTTCGTCCTGATCGGGGTGGATCCGGGGCCCACGCGCCCGCCGTACCCGATCCGCCTGATGCTCCTGCTCGCCACGATGGCGTTCCACGCGTTCTTCGGGCTCGCGATCATGTCGGGCACGCAGATCCTCGCCATCGACTGGTGGCACCAGCTCGGCCTCGCCACCGACGCCGAGCTGCTCGCCGACCAGGCCGCGGGCGGCGGGATCGCGTGGGGCGCGGGCGAGCTGCCCGTCGTGCTCGTGGCGCTCATGGTCGTGCGGCAGTGGTCCGGATCCGAGCAGCGCGCCGCCACCCGCTACGACCGGGCCGCCGCGCGCGACGGCGACGCCGAGCTCCGCGCCTACAACGCGCGGCTGTCCGCCCTCGACGAGCGGGCCGAGCGCGCCGAGCGCGCCGAGCGCGCCGACGAGCGGCGACCGACATCGTGATCCGCCGCACCGCGCGCGAGCGCCGCCCCGACCGCACCTCCGACCTCCCCCACGACCCCCACCACGACCCCGTCCGAACCCCCGACAGGAGCACCGCATCATGAGCAAGAAGACCTCCGCAGACCGCGACCGCACCCGCGAGATCCGGGAGAAGGCCAACGCCCAGCGCCGCCTCGAGGAGGCGAAGCGCAAGCGCCGTCGCCTCCTCACCCAGCTCGGCGTCGCGGGCGCCGTCGTGATCCTCGTCGCCGGCGTCTGGGGCGGCATGAGCCTCCTCCGCCAGCAGGCGTCGGCCGGCTCGACGGCGCCCACCGCGGACGCCACCACGCAGCTGGCGAACGGCGGCGAGGCGCACGTGTCGACCGAGCCCGACGCCGTCTCGGTCGGCGCCGCGGACGCGCCCGTGACGCTCGACATCTACGAGGACTACTCGTGCCCCCACTGCCAGGAGTACGAGGGCGCGACCGGCCCCCTCCTCGACCGGGTCGCCGCGTCCGGGCAGGTGCGCGTCGTCTACCACCCCATCCGGATCGTCACGAACTACGGCCGCGCCGCCGGCAGCACCGCCGCGTGCGTCCTGGAGCACGACCCGTCCGCCTGGCCCGGCGTGCACTCCGCCCTGTTCGCGAACCACTCCGCCGCGACCGACTCGTGGACGGGCAAGGACTTCTCCTCCTGGCTCGGCTCGCAGGGGGTCACCGACGCCCAGGCCCTCACCTGCACGGAGAAGGGCGCTTACGCCGACTGGATCACGGCCAACACCGAGACCGCGTCCGCCGCGGGTGTCACCGGCACGCCCACGCTGATGATCGGCGGCAAGAAGACCACCACGGTGAGCGGGCAGCAGCTCGTCGACGCGCTCACGGCGGCCGGCGCGACCCTGCCCGAGGGCATCGCGGAGGGGTGAGCCCGGCCGGGCCGGCGGTCCCACCGGCCCGGCGTCGCAGCAGCGACCGCCGGGCCGGCGGCGGCCGGCGTGCTCGCCCGGCCGCGCGCGAGAGCCGGGTTCAGGCCTGCGCGGCCACCAGCGCGGCTCCCGTCGCGAGGCCGTTCACGACGATGTGCATGCACACCGGCGCCCACAGGGAGCGGTGGAACTCGCGGAGGTAGGCGAGCGACAGGCCGAGCGTCAGCATGTACGGCAGCAGGACGGGCACCCCGTGGCACGCCGCGAAGATCCCCGCGCTGATCGCGGAGGCGGCCACCGGGCCGAGGCGCCGACGGAGCCCGCCGTGGACGAGCCCGCGGAAGACGGCCTCCTCCCAGAGCGGGGTGAGGAGGACGACGCCGATGAGGACGGCGACCACGACGACGGGTCCCGTGCCGACGACGAGGTCGTCGACCGCCTCGCCGCCGGGCGCCGGACCACCCGTCATGAGCACGGCGGCTCCCTGCACCAGGAGGAGCAGGACCAGGATCGCCGGGACCTGCCAGAGCAGGTGCAGCATCCGGAGGCGGGGCCGGCGCAGCCCGATCTCGCGCCACCCGCTCCCCGCGCGACGCAGACCGACGTGCAGCGTCACGAGCATCGTCACGGGATGCACCAGGAGCGCCGCCGCCATGACCGGGACGAACGCCGCGCGCGCACCGGGGACGAGCAGGAGCCCGAGGAGCACCGCGCCGAACACGACGACGGAGACGACCAGGAGCGCCGCGAGGATCCCGACGATCGCGCGCGGGCCGAGCGGCGCGGCCCTCCGGGCCTCGGCCGTGATCGCGGCCCGCTCGCGGCTCGACATGGATGGTTCGTCCCGGTGGGTCGCGGTCGCGTCGGAGGGCATGCTCCCAGCCTGGCCGGAGGATCCTCGGTGCGACTCGTCCAGAGGGATGAGATCCCGGAGCGCAGCCAGGGCCTTCCGGTGAGCCGCTCGGAGCGGACCTGAGCGGGCTGCCCGCGGAGGCGCGCACCACCGGGTGGTCGCCGCGATCCGTCCGCCGCGCGACGGATGGCCTCGCGTTCGCGGGGCGGTACCGTCGAGGGCGTGGACATCCCCTCGATGATCATGGGCGCCGCGATCGCGTGTCCGTCGCCTGGATCGGCTTCTACCCGTCGTCGGAGCTGAAGAGGCTCCGCGCCATGGAGGCCGCGGTGGCAGCCGCCGGCAAGGCGGGCGAGGGCCAGCGGACGACGCCGTAGGGATCCGCGCGCCGCGCCGGGGTGCCCGGCGGGTCAGCCCTCACGCCGCCGGCCGGCGCCCGATCGACGACTGGAAGCGCACCAGGTAGCCGTCCGGGTCCTGCACGAGGAACTGGCGGACGCCCGTCTCCTCGTCGCCGATCCGGTACCACGTCGTCTCCGGCTCGAGGAAGAGCGCGACGCCGGCCGCGTCGAGCGCCTCCGCCACCGCGTCGGCGTCCTCGACGAAGACCTGGAAGTTGATCCCCCGCCCGTACGGCCGCTCCAGCGGCCCGGTCACCCAGTTCCGGATGATGCCCGCCTGCTCGAGCATGAGGTGCGCCCCGCCGCGCGCGATGTAGGCGAAGCCCTCCTCGGGGCGGTCGTACCGCACCTGGAAGCCGCACAGGTCGCGCCAGAACGCCAGGCTCGCGGCGAGGTCGGTGACCAGCAGCTCGGGGACCAGGTCGGGCTCGTCGTCGGGATCCATGCGGCCATGCTCGCAGACGGGTCGCGCTGGCCTCGGTGCCGGCGCCGCCACCTCCATCTCTCCCAGCCCGCCGGTGCAGGATGCTCCCGCGAGGTCCCCCCTCGACCCGGGCGCCTCCTCGGAGCGCGCGGGCGTCCGACACCCGATGGGCTGCACTCCATGGACCGTCCCCCCGCCGTCCCCCTCGCCGACCCGACGCACGCCTTCGTCGAGCACCTGCCGGACCTCGTCCACACGCAGTTCGTCGACGGTCGTCCGCTGCCGGGCGGGGGCACGCTCCGCTACGACCTGCTCAAGCCGGTGTCGGAGGGGCCGACGCCGCTCGTCGTCTTCATCAAGGGCGGGGGCTTCCGCACCGTCCACCGCGCGCGCTACCTCTCGGCGCTGGTCCCGCTGGCGCAGCGGGGCATCGCGATCGCCAGCGTCGAGTACCGGACGAGCAACGAGGCGCGCTTCCCGGCACCGCTCGAGGACGTCCGAGGGGCTCTGCGGCACCTCCGGGCGCACGCGTCGGAGCTGAACGTGGATCCCGCGGCCGTCGCGCTCTGGGGGAACTCCGCCGGCGCGACCATCGCGACCATCGTCGGGGCCGCGGCGTCCGAGGGGATCTGCGCGGTCGCGAGCTGGTACGGCATGCACGATCCGCTGATGTCCGACGGATTCCTCGCGTCGGGTTCGCCCCTCCGAGCGGCGCTGGGCGCGCCCGACGATGAGGGCGGGCGGTGGTTCCGGCCGGCCGACCACATCACCCCGGACTCGCCGCCGACGTTCCTGCTCCACGGCACGGACGACCGGGTCGTCCCCGTCGAGCAGAGCCTGTCCCTCGCGGCGACGCTCGCGGAGCAGGGCGTGGAGCACGAGCTGATGCTCATCGAGGGCGGTCACCACGACTTCGCGGAGATGTGCACCCGCACCGACGCGCTCGCGCGGACCGCCGACTTCCTCCACGGGCACCTCCTCCGGGCGGCCGGCGGCGCTGACGGCCGAGGGCCGGCATCCCGGATCCACGGAGGCACCGTCTGAGGACGCCGGCGCTCCGTGCGCTCAGCCGTCGGCGCGGAAGCGGGCCGGGACGAAGCTCGCGAAGTCCTCGCCGATGCCGCCGGGCTCGGAGAAGCCCGCCACGAACGCGGTCGCCTCGGCGATCAGCTGCTCGTGCGTCCGCCGTCCTCCCCCTACCGTGACGCCGTACGTGCCGTCGGCGGGCCCGCTCAGCCAGGCGAGGTCGTAGATCGGGGTCGCGCCCCGCGGCTCCCGCTCGGCGATCCGCCACCGTTCCCCGAGCACCGTGACCTCGAACGCCTCCATCCCCCGAGCCTACGGACGCCGACCGGCGCGGAGCGGACCGCACGGGCTGGCGTCCGCCACCGCCCGTTACCGTGGACGGATGATCTCCACGCTCCCGCCCACCGCCGAGCTGCACCTGCACGTGGAGGGCACGCTCGAACCGGAGCTGGTGTTCGAGCTGGCCGAGCGCAACGGCGTCGAGCTGCCGTACGCCGGCATCGAGGACCTCCGCTCGCGCTACGCCTTCACCGACCTGCAGTCGTTCCTCGACCTCTACTACGCGTGCACCGCGGTCCTCCGCACGCGCCGCGACTTCCACGACCTCGCCGCCGCGTACCTCGAGCGGGCCGCGGCCGACGGGATCCGGCACGTCGAGATGTCCTTCGACCCGCAGGCGCACACGACGCGCGGCGTGCCCGTCGACGACGTGGTCGACGGCCTCCTAGACGCCCTCCGCGACGCGCGCGTGCGCCACGGCATCTCGGGCGGCCTGATCCTCAGCTTCCTCCGCGACCGCCCGGTGGAGGAGGCGATGGCGACGCTGGAGTCGGTCGCCGGGCGGGCGCACGAGATCCTCGCCGTCGGGCTCGACTCGGCCGAGGTCGGCTACCCGCCGTCGCTCTTCGTCGACGTCTTCGCGCGCGCCCGCGAGCTCGGCCTGGACGCCGTGGCGCACGCGGGCGAGGAGGGGCCGCCCGCCTACATCCGCGAGGCGCTCGACCTGCTGCACGTGGAGCGGGTGGATCACGGGGTGCGCTGCCTCGAGGATCCCGCGCTCGTCGACCGGCTCGTCGCCGACCGGATCCCGCTCACCGTCTGCCCGCTCTCGAACGTGCGCCTCGGCGTGAACGAGACGCTCGACGAGCACGCGCTGCCGGAGCTCCTCGCGCGCGGCGTGCTCGCGACCGTGAACAGCGACGATCCCGCCTACTTCGGCGGCTACCTCGGCGAGAACCTCCGGCAGCTGCGCCAGGCGCACGCGTTCGACGACGACGCCCTCGCGCTCCTCGCGCGCAACTCGTTCGAGGCCTCGTTCCTGTCGGACGACCGCCGGGCCGAGCTCCTCGCCGCCGTCGACGCCTGGCGCGCCTCGGCGCTCTGATCCCGCAGGCATTCCCCGCGCGCCGCGGCGGCTGCTCCACGCACGGGGATGCGCTCCCGGAGGCAGCGCCCCCGTTCCCGCCGGCCGCTTGCCCGCGGCCCCGGTCAGCGCCAACCTGGACGCGGGCGGCGATGCTCGACCGCTCAGGGAGGTCGGACATGAACCGTGTCACGCTCTGGTGGATCGCCGCCGCCGCATTCCTGGTCGCCGCCGTCGCGACCGCGCTGTCGGGCCAGTGGGCGCTGGCCGCCGCGGCCGTGGCGCTCGCCGCGGCGATGTCCGTGCTCGCGATGCGGGAGTCGCGACCGCCCCGGTGACGGGACGATGGACGCAGCGAACGCTTCCCGGGCTGGCTGGCCGGATCAGTCGACGACCGCCGCCACCGCCTCGATCTCCACGAGCTGGTCGTCGTAGCCGAGCACGGTGACGCCGAGGAGCGTGCTCGGCGGATCGTGCGGCGCGAGCGCATCGCGGACGACCTCCCACGCGGTCACGAGGTCGGCCTGCCTGTGGGAGGCGACGAGCACGCGCGTGCTCACGAGGTCGGCGAAGGTCGCGCCCGCCGCCTCCAGCGCCACTTGCAGGTTCTCGACGCACCGCGCGGCCTGGGCGGCGTGGTCGCCGACGCCGACCGTCGCCCCGTCGGCGTCGAGCGGGCAGGATCCGGCGAGGAAGACGAGCCGCGCGTCGGCGGGCGCGGTCGCGGCGTAGGCGTACTCGGCGGCGTCCGCGAGGGCGGCGGATCCGATCAGCGTCACGGCGGTCATGGGTCTCCTCGGCTCGCGCGCGGGGGATCCGCGCTGCCCGTCCACCCTGCCAGCGTGCGGCCGCCCGCATGCCGACCGGCATGTCCGCCGCCCGCCGCCCGGATGTCCGCTCAGCTCCGCCGCTGTCCGTTCTGCCCCCGCGCGGTCGGATCCGCAGGCCGCGTCCCTAGCATCGCCGCGTGACCGACTACGTCCGCTTCCAGAGCGCCGCCCCGAACCGCCGCGGGACGTTCCCGGGCGTGTTCGCCCTCGCCGACGGCCTGCGCCAGAGCGGCAGGCTCTCGGAGGAGGAGGGCGCGTGGATGGACGCGGTGAACGCGCGCGCCAGTGCCGGCTACGCGGATCCGCGCTCGGTCGACCCCGACTGCTACGACCGGGTGCGGAACCCCGGAGCGCGGGCGTGGTACCTCGCGAGCGCCACGGATCTCCTCGCGTTCACCGCCGGCTACCTCGCCCTGCTCGACCGGCACGACGTCCCGTGGCAGGAGCTGCGCACGCGCACGCCCGGCCGCATCGTCTACGCCGACGACGTGCAGGTCATCGCGACCCCGCACACGGTCGACGACTGGCCGTTCCGCTAGGCGAGGGCATCGACGGCATCGACGGCGGGTTCCCTAGTCGTTCGTCTGATCTTCACCGGGGCGTCTGGGGACTGTCCGCACAGGCGATTCACCGGTCCTACCTTCTCAGTGCGGTGACCGACACCGCAGCCAAGGAGGCACACCACCCATGTCCATCCGTTCGAGGGCCGCCCGGTCCCTCACCCCGCGCAAGATGCTCGCGACCACCGCGCTCACCGTCGTCGCGGCCCTCGGCCTCGTCGTGGCCGCCCCCGGGAGCGACGCGTTCGCTGCCGGCCCCATCACCCCCCAGGAGCGCGTGGCCGCCTCCATCGAGCACGGCCACTTCATCGATGACTACAACGCCGGTCGGATCACCGACGACGACCTGACGGCCGTCGGCAAGACCGGCCTGGACGTCGCCGGTCAGCACTTCGACAAGTGGCTCGACCTCTCGCCCGAGCAGCAGGCCGCGCAGGCCAAGGGCGCCGCGGAGCTCCGCGCGGCCGCCGAGTCCGACCCCGCGACGATGGCGAGCATCGAGTCGCTGAAGTCCGCGCAGACGGACAGCCAGGTCGCCTCGGCGCTCGACGACACCTCCACCGAGGCCCGCCCGGCCCCGCTCGCCGCGAACGCCCCGGTGACGGAGTCGAAGCACTGGTGGAACCACATCCACATCCACATCGGCCCCATCCACATCCCGCACGTGCACGCCTACATCGACCACCGGTCGATCCACGTGGGCAACGCCCTGGTCCGCGCGATCCTCTCCGGTGGTGCGGCTGCGGCCGTCGGGCTGATCTGCGTGGCGTTCCCCGACATCACCAAGGCCACCTGCGTCCTCATGGCCGCAGGAGCGGGTGCGCTCGTCGAGTTCATCAAGACCAAGGGCATCTGCGGCGGTCACGGCATCGAGATCCCGATCCCCGAGATCTGGAAGGTCCACTGCCCCTGACGCGGATGGACGCCGGGCGCCGCTGACGCGCTCGGCAGCCGGCCCAGGGCCGGGCGGGAGGATCCTCTCCCGCCCGGCCCTCGGTCGTCCCGGCCCTCGGTCGTCCCGGCCCTCGGTCGTCCCGGCCCTCGGTCGTCACGGCGCGGGGTGGGGACCCCGCCGGCCGCGTCCGCGCGCACCCCGCTAGCCTCGCCGGATGCCCGACTTCGTGCGCTTCCAGAGCGCCGCCCCCAACCGCCGCGGCACCTTCCCCGGCGTCTTCGCCCTGGCGAACGGGCTGCGCGACGAGGGCCGCCTATCCGAGGAGGAGATGGCCTGGATCACGGCCTCCAACGCGCACATGAACGCGGCCTACGCGGATCCGTCCACGGTCGTTCCCGGCTGCTACGACCGCACGCGCAACCCGCGGGCGCGCACCTGGTTCCGCGTCGGCTCCGTCGACCTGCTCGGCGTCACGAGCGCGTACCTCGACCTCCTCGACCGGCACGACGTGCCCTGGCACGAGCTGCGCACGCGCACACCCGGGCGCATCACCTACGAGGACGACGTGCAGGTGGTCGCGGTGCCGCACACCCACGACGAGTGGCCGTTCCCCGACCCGGTCCGGCCGCGGTAGCGCTCAGTCCGCCCGGGCCTCCCGCGCCGCCCGCGCCCGGGCGAGGATCCCGCGGATCACCTCGGTCTTCGCGTCCGCGTAGGCGTCCATGGTCGCCCAACGTCTGGCCATGAGCTCCCGCTTGGTGCGCTCGTAGAGCTCGCGGTCGTCCGCGTCGGTGCGCAGCCGGTCGCGGAGCAGCAGGTACGCCTCCACCGCGGGATCGCCCTCCTCGTACACGTGCACGTGCACGTCACGCGCCGGCGTGCGCACCAGCCGGTGCCCGGGCTCGCGGACGCGCAGCTCGTAGCCCGCGGCGACGAGACGCTCGACGTGGTCCTCCTCGGCCGTGATGTCGGCGACCACGAGCACCACGTCGATGATCGGCTTCGCGGCGAGACCCGGCACGGACGTGGATCCGATGTGCTCGACGGCGAGCGCCGCGTCGCCCACGGCGTCGAGGATCCGCCGCCGCTGCGCGAGGTACGCCTCCGCCCAGCCGGGGTCGTGCTCCTGCAGCCCGATGGTGAGCGGCGGCTGCCCGCCCACGATCTCCACGGTCGTCACGTCGGGTCGGCGGCGGTCGCGGTCGTCCATCATCGGGACATCCTGGCAGGGGGACCGCCGCGTGCTCCGATGACCCGGGAGGCGACGGCGGTGGCGAGGTCGCTGACCGCCTGTCCGTCCGCGGTCCGCGCCGCGACGACGATCGCGAGGTCCAGCGCCGGGAGGCGGAGCGTCTTCGACTGCCATCGGTGCCAGCTGCCCCCGTGGGAGATCGCGCAGACCCCGTCGAGGTCGATGACGCGGACTCCCCAGGCGTAGTCGGTGGCCTCGCCGTCGGCGAGCGTGCCGACGCCCGTGAGCCGGCGCGCGGCCGGATCCCACCGCCCATCACCGAGGGAGACGAGGAGCGTGAGGACGTCGTCGATGCTGGTCCACCACCCTCCGTCGCCGATCGTGGCCGGCGGTGCCGGCTCGTCGGCGACGCGGATCAGCGGGGATCTGCGCAGGGCGCTCGCCCGCATGTCGAGCGGCAGGAAGACGCGCAGCTCCGCGAGCCGCTCGATCGGCATCCCGGTCGCGCTCTCGAGGACCAGCGCCAGCAGCACGTACCCGTCGTTGCTGTAGGCGAACCGCGTCCCGGGCACCGCATCCAGAGCCTCGGGGCGCGCCACAGCGTGCAGGACGGCCTTCGTCGTGCGCGGCCCGCGAGCCGACCCGACCCGCCGCGGCACCCCCGCTGTGTGGTGGAGCAGCGCCTCCACGGTGACGTCCGCCGCCCACGACGGGAGCGCGGGCAGCCAGCGGCGCGCCGGGTCGTGGAGGCCCAGCTCGCCGCGCTCGACGCTCATCGCCACGAGGAGGCCGACGAGCTGCTTGGTGAGGGAGGCCGCGTAGAACGTGCTCTCCGCCGAGGCCGGCGCACCGTCCGCCCACACCCCGCGCGCGAGCACGACCCGCTCCCCGGCGACGGAGACCCCGACGACCACCCCGTCGACGTCCGCGCGCGCGAGCGCCCGCTCGACCTCGGCAGCCACGTCGATCACCCGGTCAGTGTAGGAGCGCGTCCCCCGCCGGAGCCGAGCCGTCCGTCACTCGAACGACACGTGCTGCATGACCCACGCGTGCATCACGACCGCGGCGGCAGCCGACGCGTTGATGGAGCGGGTGGATCCGAACTGCGAGATCGCCACCGTCATGTCGGCCGCGGCCACCGCCTCGTCACTGAGGCCCGGGCCCTCCTGCCCGAAGACGAGCACGCAGCGCTCGGGGAGGCGCGTGGTCTCGAGCAGCACGGATCCGTCGACGTTGTCGATCGCCACGATCGGCAGGCCCTCGTCGCGCGCCCACGCCACGAGGTCGGCGATGGTCGGGTGGTGCACGACGTGCTGGTACCGGTCGGTGACCATCGCGCCGCGCTTGTTCCAGCGACGGCGGCCGACGATGTGCACGGTGTCGGCGGCGAACGCGTTGGCGCTCCGCACGATCGACCCGATGTTCATGTCGTGCTGCCAGTTCTCGATGGCCACGTGGAACGGGTGCCGGTGCTGGTCGAGGTCGGCGACGATCGCCTCCATGC
>Ga0308163_10000733_pt1 | contig 47227 bp, 34 predicted proteins | sample PhyTR1_FD_201037 | JGI IMG/M metagenome (GOLD analysis project Ga0308163, IMG submission 201037) | Phyllosphere microbial communities from UC Gill Tract Community Farm, Albany, California, United States - DLSLT.R1 | ecosystem: Host-associated > Plants > Phyllosphere > Unclassified | place: USA... | reverse complement strand
CATAAACCATATCCGCGTCTACAATCCGCCCCATAAACAGCATTGCAGTTTTTCCCTGTTCCGTAACAGGGAGTTCCACTTCCTTGCGGAACCAGATCACACCATTCAATCCCCTTACGCCCTGATCTGCCCAGTAACCAGGCAGCCAGAAAGGATGCCAGTCCCGTGGCACATAGGCAGGATCATACCATTTTAGTGTCCCCCGCATCCCGGCGTCCGGATTTTCTCCCTGCCTGACCTCCTGCCCCGCAGTTGGCCCGGTGCTTTTTTGCGGTAAGGGTAAGGGGCGGGTGATCTGCTGCATGTATGCACTATCCTGAAATTTTTTCAGCTTCTCTGCGTATTCAGGTAAGTGTTTGAGCCCTTCAGCACTAGTCCATGCCTCAACAGGTGTTCCTCCAACACTGGAATTGATAATGCCTACGGGAACATGGTACTGCTGATAGATTTTTCTGGCGAAAAAATAAGATGCAGCTCCAAAGTTTAACACATTCTCAGGAGTTGCATTCATCCACTTCCCCGGAGGTAAATCCTCATGCAATGCGCTTACATCAGCTGCCGTAGGGACAAAAAAGTTGCGGATCCGTGGGTAGTTGGCTGTTTTAATGTCTTCCGGATACCTTTCCTTTACCCGCTCCATATTGATTACCATATTGGATTGCCCGGCACAAAACCAGACATCTCCGATCAGGATATCATGAACTACCAGGTGGTTGCTGCCTCCTATATCCATATCATAAGGCCCCCCGGCTTCCATCGCAGGTAACAGCAGCATCCATTTGCCCTCGGCTGATGCTTTGGCAGTATAATTTCTGCTCCTGAAGCGGAGCCTGATCTTTTCACCAGCAGATGCCCAGCCCCAGATTTTGAGCTGTGTATTGCGCTGCAGCACCATACCATCACTGATCAGTTGCGGCAGACGTATATTGGCCAGGCAAACATGCCCGGCCAATAACAAACCGCTCATAAGAATAACCGCTAAACAGTTGCGTTTCATCATTTCCTGATTTTAGTATCCGGGATTTTGTGGCAATGCTGGCCCTGTTGTAACCAGGTTGATTAGTGAAAGAGGTATAGGACGCAACGAATACGCTTCGGCAGGACTGGTTTTCGAGTATCCCGGATAAGCTTCTGAATTGTAGAGTTGCAGGCGGCGGCCCAATGACTGGGTACGCGTAAGATCCCACCAGCGTGTACATTCTTCATAGGTTTCGCGTGAACGCTCATCCAGGATAAAATCCAGTGTAACCTGTGCAGGGCCTACCTGCATCGCTGCCGCGGCTGCGGTATTTTGTGCAGCTGTATTTGTCGTTTTATAAGCCGCTCTGGACCTGATAACGTTGAGCATATCTGCTGATTTCTGAAGGTCGCCGGCTTTAAACAGGGCTTCGGCCGCCAGTAAGTAAACATCCGCAAACCTGGCCAGTACAAAAGGACGCGTTGAGGGATCGTTTACTGCAGCCCTGTTCGGATCATCATATTTCTTTAACGAAGGGAACACTATCGGGGTATAAGGATTAGCTGTTGTTCCGGCGGCTACAGCTGGCGGCAGTAAGATCACCCCCTTGAATGTAGCGCGTTTTGCAGCTCCCGGATCAAAAGGCGGGGTCCATATTGCAGTGTCCACACCAACTGTTAAAGCCCCCCGTGGTGTAGACACACCGGCGGTATTGGATATCCAGGTTGTCTGGAAGGTTTTATCAAACCTGCTGTCGCTGCTCCGTTCAGCAAAAACCCGGAGCATATAATCTGTATTGGGCCTAATCCGGATGAAGGGCCTTCCATTGGGAATATCACGTGTCATCAGTGCTGCCCCTGTAGCAGTTGGGTAATTTGCTGTGATGGAAGGATAATTTGGTCGGAACAGGTAATTTGTTACATTGTAATTACCACCTGATCCGCCGGGTGCGTAATTCCCATATTTTGTGTCACTGCTTTCGTCAATTACAAACAGTGTTTCTTTGCCATAATCATTTGCAGGCCTGAACGCATCTGCAAAATCCTGCCAGAGGTCAATACCATAAGCAGCACGGTTATCTATCAGCCCCTGGAACGTTGTTGCAGCAGCAGCAAAATCACCCGTCTGCGCTGCTTTTGACCAGCCCCTTGTAAGGTATGTTTTGCCAAGAAAGTATAAAGCGGTAGCCTGGGTAGCAGCTTTGCCACCAAAAGGCTGTGCAGGTTTCAGTTGTAGTTCTTTGGATGACTCACTAAAGTCCTTAATCATCTGTGTATACAGATCCGCCAGAGGAGCACGGGAATCCGAAGTAGTTGGATTGGTAATCAGAGAGATATGCAGAGGCATCTCACCGAAATTCACAACCATGTAATAATATAACATTCCACGCAGGAACTTGGCCTGGGCTACATACTGTGTACGCTGTACCGGATCTGTAAATACGTTTGCATTTTCAATAACACCATTCAGCGTATTGATATCGGTATATGCATTTTGTACGATATACCTGAAATCATCCAAACCTATGTTTGCGTAGGTGAACAGTCCGATATTACTCGTACTGCCTCCGGCCAGTGTCTCATCCGTTCCGGCAACCAGCTGATTGGTAAAACCTTCAGTTCCCCAGAGCCCTCTCAACGAACCGTAAACACCTGTTATGCCACCGATTAAACCAACCGGCGTACTAAAAGACTGCTGTGTTAACTGCGTCTTCTGGTTTTCATCTAAAAAACTTTTTTTACAGCCACCAGCACTGAGTGTGGCTGTTGCTGCTATAATTATAGAAATCTTACTGTATAATTTCATCTGAATACTATTTAAAATTAAAATCTTGCGCTTACACCTAACTGATAAGTACGTGTTGGCGGATTATTTAAGTTGGCAGTAATTGCACGGCTTGTTGTAGTTCCTGCAGTACCACCGCCTGCTGTAGGTGTTGTACCCGCAACAGTTGAAGAAACAGCCCCGCCTGTCGCATTCCCTTCCGGATCAATTCCATAACCACTTTTAACCAGTGGAGAATAAATGATGAAAGGATTAAAACAGGTAGCGTATACTCTCAGTGAGCTCAGTCCGGAGCCTTTCAGCATCCCTGAGTTAAAGGTATAACCGAGGTTGATACTGCGCATTTTAACGAATGAGCCATCGCGTACAGCGAGAGTTGAAGCATAGATCTGCTTATCATTAGCGGCATCCGGAGCGGGAAAGGCATTTGTAGGATTTGTTGGTGTCCAGTAATCTACCTTCCACTGGTTCACACGGCTGTTACCGAAGAAGGGATAGCCTTGTGCGCTACCGTCAGCCGAGAGGTAAGGTGCAAGAATTTTTTGTCCTACACGTGCATCCGCGACAAAGGAAAGGTCAATTCCTTTGTAACTGAACCTGTTGGTAATTCCTCCTGTAAAATCAGGTTGAAAATTCCCCAGTATCTGTAAGTCACTGGCGTTGATTTTACCATCATTATTCACATCTTCTACCTTAATCTGACCAGGTTTCTGACCGTATACAGCTGCCTGGGCAGCCTCATTTGTTTGCCATATCCCAACCTTTTTCACATCATAAATCACATTGAAGGGCTGCCCCACAAACCAGTTGTTCCCCAGGTCCTGCTGTATTCCATCATGCAGGGCCACGATCTCGCTTCTGTTCAGTGAGATGTTGAAATCAGTGGACCAGTTAAAACCATCCTGATTTTTGATATTCACTGAACTCAGGGCTATTTCAAGTCCCCTTCCCTTGGTTTTACCTTCATTGGCCGTATATGAAGTGGCCCCATTTGTGTAGGGCAGGTTCACCACCTGCAGAATGTGGTCGGTCTTTTGGTCATAGACATCCATTGTACCGGTAATCCGGTTATTGAATAAGGCAAAATCTAAACCGATATCCAGCTGTTTGGTAAACTCCCAGGTGAGGTTCTGGTTGGCCAGACTGCTGAGCAAATATCCGTTAGCTGCAGAGCCCGCACTGCCGATAGGCCCGAAATTGTAGAAATTACTGGAAAGGTTTCCAGCCGAGGAATAGGCATTTACCGACTGATTGGAAGTTTTACCATAACCGCCCCTTAGTTTCAGCGCGGAAACTACATTTTTAATACCACTGAAAAAACTCTCCCTGTCGATATTCCATGCAGCACCGAATGCTGGGTAGACATAATATTTTTTGGTCGGGAATACAGATGATCCGTCATCCCTTACTGTAGCCGTGACAGAATATTTACCATCAAATACGTAGTTCAGGCGAGCCATATAGGAGATCAGGCGTGTTTCAGAATATCCACCTGCACCAGCGCTCACTGTGGCGGCCTGCTGTAAATTATAGTTTTGAATATAATCTGCCGGGATACCTACGCCGTTAAAGCTGTTGTTTTGAAAATGGTCCCGCTCAATGCTGTATAGACCGGTAAAAGTTACATGGTGCTTTTCCTTAAACGTTTTATCATAAGTCAGCAAATTCTCGATGGTGTAGGTATAGTTCTCAGTGGAATTAACAGATTCATTGGCCTGTGTATAGGATGTGGCCTGATTATAAAAAGTATTTGGTCCGCTATAAGAACCACCATTTCCGGAGTAATAGCTCAGACCGGCGTTTGCACGGTACTTTAAACCGTCGATAATCTTCAGTTCGCCATACAATGTGTTAACAGAACTTAATCTCCGGCTTTGGTTGGTATTTGTTTTGGTATCCCTGATCGTTAGCGGGTTTACTGTTGCCGCATCTACAGAACCCACCAGCGGAAACAGATTAACTGATCCGTCGGCATTGTATGGTGAAACCAGAGGGCTAAGCCGGATTACTCCGCCCACCGGGAAACGGTCGGCACCATTGGTAACCGCCAGATTCGGTGCTACCGATCCCCCTATTTTTACACGTTCACTCACCTGATGATCGAGTGTAGCCCTTAAACTGTAGCGTGTAAAGTCCTGTCCATAAACGATACCCTGTTCCTTACGGTAACCGGCGCTCAATGAAAACTGTGTTGATTCGGTTCCGCCGGTAATACTCAGGTTCTGATTATTCACATACCCTGTTCTGAAAATAATGTCCTGCCAGTCCGTATTGGTGCCATTGGCCAAACCTGCAGCTTCTGCAGCAGTTAAGTTGTAAGCGCTGGTACCCGGATTTACACTGTTCAATGCTTTTGCAGTCTCCTTAAAAGCAGCATATTCCTGCCCGTTCATAAAGTTGTAGGAAGAGGTTCTGTCGCTGATACCATAGTAAGCGTTATAACTGATCACAGCTTTTCCCGATTTCCCGCGTTTTGTGGTAATGATGATTACGCCACTCGCACCTCTTGAACCGTAAATTGCTGTTGCCGAAGCATCTTTTAACACATCAAGGGTACTCACGTCATCGGGATTGATATCATTGATACTACCGCCGATAAAAGGGATTCCGTCCAGCACAATCAGTGGGCCGTTCTGTGCATTTGCGGCACTGCCGGTAGCTCCGAGTGACCGCTCGCCCCGAACGCGGATCTGGCCGGCGGCTCCCGGCTGGGTACCGCTTGCCTGAATATCCACACCTGCCAAACGACCCTGCAGCTGGTTTACAACATTGGTAGCCGGAATTTCTGCAAGTGCAGCACCACTGATAGATGCGACTGCACCCGTCACATCCTTCTTACGTTGTGTACCGTAACCTACGACAACAATCTCGTTCAGGTTACCGGATTCCGGCAGCAAAAATACACTGACCGGCTGTACAGTGCTCGCCTGTACCTCTTTCGCGGTATAACCAATGTAAGATACTACAAGTGTCGCTGCTGTACTGGGTATATTTAATGAGAAATTACCATTATTGTCAGACGAGGTGCTGCCTTTGCCTGATTTAACCCTGATAATGGCGCCCGGAAGAGGCGCCCCCTTTTCATCGGTGACTTTTCCCTTCAGAACAGCATTCTGGGCAAACACAATTGCCGGGAAAAAAGTAATGAGCAATAGTATCCCTATCGCATGATACAATTTTGTGAGTTTGATTTTTCGCATAACAAAAGTTTAATATTTGGTTTATTTTTTTTAAGAGGGTAAAAAACTATTCGGGCATATTTATTTCTGATAAAAACTGGTTACAATAAATTATGACAGCGCATCAGCAGCTGCCGGTTCATAAAGAAGATATCATCGGGTTTCATTGAAGCACAGGCTGATATATTTGGTTACGACGATAAATGTAGAAAGAATTTTGAATATTGCAATCGATTGTAATTTTTTTTCCTAAATTTATTTTTTTATTGGAGGGAATTGACTTTGATGATCATCAGCGAAAAATGAAAAACTAATCCTGATTCCTGAAGACATTACAGGCTGGAATTTATCTTAAAGGCAATTATAGCGTGACAACATCTAAAATATAGTGCTCTAAAAAGTGAATAACCAAATTATAAACATTGTAAATAAGTAGGCAACTGCAAAAAGAAAACAGTTTGAAAAAGCTGAAATCGATTGCATTATCTGATGAATATGGGAGCTAACAAAAAACTAAAAACCCTGCTTGTTCAACTGGCAGCAGGAACATGCATCAGCATTTTTACGGGTTTTATCCTTCAACGTTCTGCGCCTGTCGTTCCGCAGCAGGAAAACAGCGGACTGAAAGATTATTACGGGTCCTATTTCCCTATAGGAGTAGCTGTATCAGCAAAATCTCTGGATGGTGCCGAAGCAGTACTGATCAGGAAACAGTTCAACAGCGTCACACCGGAAAATGCCATGAAGATGGCCGTGATCCATCCTCTTGAGAACCAATATTTCTGGAAAGATGCCGACTACATTGTAAATTTTGCAAAGGAACACGGCATGAAGGTCCGGGGACACAACCTGTGCTGGCATGAACAGGTGCCCGACTGGATGTTTAAAGATAAACAAGGCCGGCGTGTTACAAAAAAAGTTCTTCTGGGGAGGCTTAAATCACATATATTCACAGTTGTAAAGCGGTACCAGGGAAGTGTATATGCCTGGGACGTAGTTAATGAGGCTATCGGTGATGATCAGCATACCTTTCTTCGCAATTCCTCGTGGTACCAGATCTGCGGTGAAGATTTCATCTTCAAAGCTTTTGAGTATGCGCACCAGGCAGACCCAAAAGCACAGCTTTTCTACAATGATTACAATACCGAGCGACCCGAAAAGAGAGACAGGATCTATAAACTGTTAAAAAAAATGAAGGCGGCGCATATCCCGGTTGACGGTATTGGATTACAGGGACATTGGTCGCTTTTCGAACCTGATACCAAAGATTTGAAAGACGCCATTGAGAAATATGCTTCGCTGGGCCTGAAAGTACAAATTACGGAAATGGATATTTCCGTTTATCCCTGGGAAAAGGAAAAGAGGGCGCTTCATCCTGGAGAAAACACCAATTACACGTCAATAATGGAGCAAAAACAGTCAGATAAATATGCTGAAATATTCAAAGTCCTGCGGGACGAGCGCGGTGTCATTACAGGAGTTACATTCTGGAATGTGTCTGACAGGCATACCTGGCTTGATGAATATCCTGTGCAGGGACGCAAAAATTATCCCCTGCTATTCGATCAGCAACTGCAACCAAAACAGGCCTATTACAGGGTGGTAAAATTTTAAACTATGAAAACATCATTTCTAATCAGTACGTTATTTCTGCTCATCGGCAACTGTACTCATATTTTTGCCCAGAATGACCATACCTATGTATCATCTAAAAACGGAAAAGGCTATTTTGCATTAGCTAAAACCGGCAAACAAGTTGCACTGCAGGTAAGCACCCTTGATTTTCCCGGAGTCCTGCTGGCCGCGAAAAACCTGCAGGCTGATCTGAAGATGGTGACAGGCAATGCTCCTGCCCTGTTTACAGATAAAACTGCGGCGGCTAAAACCGTCGTCATCATTGGTACCATAGGCAAAAGCCCACAAATTGATCAGCTCGTTAAAGACAAAAAGCTGTCTGTAAAAGCTATTGAAGGCAAATGGGAAACTTTTATCATACAGACTGTGGATCACCCCTCTGCGGGAATAGATCAGGCATTGGTCATTGCCGGTAGTGATAAAAGAGGGACTATCTTTGGTATATACGACCTCTCCTCTAAAATAGGCGTTTCTCCCTGGTACTGGTGGGCAGATGTGCCCGCTGTAAAACAAAAAGAACTCTACATTATGCCCGGCATACACACACTGGGCACCCCCGCCGTTAAATACCGGGGTATTTTCCTGAACGATGAAGCTCCTGCGCTATCCGGCTGGACAAAAGAGAAATTCGGCGGTTTCAATCACAAATTCTACACCCATGTTTTCGAGCTGATTCTGAGGCTTAAAGGAAATTACCTTTGGCCGGCCATGTGGGGAAATGCCTTCTATGATGACGATCCGATGAATGCGCAGCTTGCAGAAGATTATGGAGTAGTGATAGGTAGTTCCCATCATGAGCCATTGATGCGGGCGCATGATGAATGGAGACGATACGGTAACAAAGGCGCCTGGAACTATAGTACCAATCCCGATTCACTCAAAAAATTCTGGACGAAAGGAATACAGAGAATGGGCACAAATGAGAGTATTGTCACGGTTGGGATGAGAGGTGACGGCGACGAGCCTATGTCTGAAGGTAGTAATATCGCCCTGCTGGAAAAGATCGTGAAAGATCAGCGGCAGATCATAGCTGAGGTAACGAAAAAGGATATTACAGCTACGCCGCAGCTTTGGGCCCTGTACAAAGAAGTACAGGATTATTATGACAAGGGTATGCGGGTACCGGATGATATTACACTGTTGCTCTGCGACGATAATTGGGGCAACATCCGTAAACTACCCAAACTTACTGATAAACCCAGGACAGGCGGATATGGAATTTATTATCATTTTGACTATGTAGGAGATCCCAGGAATTACAAGTGGCTAAATACCAATCCCCTTCCGAGAGTGCAGGAACAGATGAACCTGGCCTATAAATACGGCGCAAAACAAATCTGGATCGTCAATGTAGGCGATCTGAAACCGATGGAATTTCCCATTGAATTCTTTCTTGATTATGCCTGGGCACCTGATAAATGGCCTGCAGATAAATTGAATGATTACACTGTATTGTGGGCAGAGAAACAATTTGGCAAAGCATATGCCCTTCAGATCGCATCCGTTCTGTCCAGATACCTGAAATATAGTTCAAGAAGAAAACCAGAACTACTCAATGAACAAACTTACAGCCTAAGCAACTACAGGGAGTTTGAGCAGGTCATTACCGACTATGATCAACTGGAAGCAGATGCACAAACCATCTGCAGATTCATACCGGCAGATGCTAAAGATGCCTATTACCAGCTGATATTACATCCTGTACTTGCTTATGCTAATCTCAACAGGCTCTATTATGCAGTCGCCAGAAATAAATTATACGCCAGTCAGGCGCGGGCAGCAACAAACGCAATGGCGGATAGTGCAAAAGCTTTATATGCAAATGACCAGGCCATCACAGCCTATTACAACACCAAATTATCCGGTGGAAAATGGAACCATATGATGGACCAGACACATATAGGCTATACCTACTGGCAACAGCCTGAAGTCAATAAGATTCCTGAAACCAGGGAATTAAATATACCGGAAGCCCCAGCTATGGGCGTAGCGGCGGAAGGATCTGAGGAATGGTTTCCTGAAACCATTAAGGCCCTGCAGCTGCGCGCATTATACAATCACCGCAGCGATTCAGCATATATCGAAATATTTAACAGGGGCAAAAAGCCATTTCAATATACAGCGGTGCCTGCAAAAGACTGGATAAACTTAAGCCGTTCCAGGGGGATCATCAGCAGCCAGGAGCGACTGGCAGTGAAAGTTGATTTTGCCAAGGCTCCTCCAGGCCGGTCAGTTGTGCCGGTTTTGATCAGCTCAGAAAATGGCGAAAAGGCAACCGTTATGGTTACAGTATTGAATGAGAGTATCCGGGGACAGAAAGGATTTCTTGAGGAGAACGGGTACATATCTATTGCTGCAGAACATTTTACCAGGGCTGTTGACGGTCAGGATGTGAAATGGAAAATCCTGCCGGATCATGGCAGGACCGGAGCCGCTGTAACTGCTTTCCCTGTGACCGCAGCTGTACAAAAAATTAATGCAGACAGCCCAAGGCTTGAATATCTCTTTAGTGCAACAAAAGCGGATAGCCTAAGCGTTAGTACCTATCTCTCACCAACACTTGATTTCAGCAATACAAAAGGGTTGTTTTATGCAATTTCCATCGATGATGAAAAACCACAGCTGATCAATATCAACGCAAATAAAAGAAGAGACTGGAGCACCAATGTAGCCGAGAACATTAATATACTCACATCAGTACATCAGCTGAAAAACACTGGAGTCCACACATTAAAGTTCTGGATGGTAAGCCCGGGAGTTGTGTTGCAAAAACTGGTGATCAGCGCTAAAAATATTCCTTACAGTTATCTGGGGCCGCCAGAAAGCCCTTTGCTAAAGTAGCACTCTTGCAATTGAATAGATTCAGTAAAAAAACAAAGCCCCCCAATCCTGAGACCGGGGGACTATTGCGTCCATTTGTGTGTGACAAATTATTTAACCCATTAATTCAGAATCACCAGCATATAATAAATATGCAAACTCATTCTTCGTCTTCCTAAAACACCACATTAAGGAAGACAATAACAAAACACACCAAAAGAACAAAGCGGACACTTAATTCATATGTAATGGTCCTGAACCCTCACCTGACAATAAAACGCGGGCGACTATTGAAACGCTACAGTGAATGGATCTTTTAATCTTTCAATAATTCTGCGGGCACAGGATTTGCCGCATGAGCGAGTTTCTCTGCATCAATTCTCAGAAAGCGGAAGAGTAGAATACCGATTACAACGGTGATGATCCCCTGAGCCATTACAGTATCAGGTGTACCGATAAATTTGGAAAGTGTACCTACCAGTAAACCACCAAGCGGCTGCATGCCAAAAAACGCCATTGCATAAAAACTGATTACCCTGCCACGCATAGCGGGGTCAACAGTAGTTTGGATAAGGGTATTGCTGATTGTAATCTGTGACATCATTCCAAACCCGGCTACGGTGGCGAAAACCAATGCCAGCGGATACCAGGTGGTATGGGAAAATAAAATCAATCCCACACCAAAGATAATGGTATTGGTAGCCAGGATTTTCTTAAGATTCCGGCCGGGCTTCAAAGAAGCAAGGAATATGGCCCCACAAAAGGCACCAAGTCCTATCACACTGTCAATCACTCCAAATGTAGAGGCAGTTCCCTTAAAGATGTCTTTTGCATACACAGGAATCAGTGTGGAATAAGGTAAAACAAGAAGGCTGACAAGCGAAAGGGTAATCAGTACAAACTTAATTGAAGGAGTATTTTTGATGTATTCAAATCCTTCTTTCAGTTCTCCCAGTACATTCTTGGTAATTGGCTTTTCAATGTATTTTGGCAGTTTCATCATTAGCAATGATCCAATCACGGCGATAAAACTCACAGCATTTAATCCGAAACAAACATCCTGGCCAAATTTCTCCAGGGCAAGACCTGCCAAACCCGGCCCGATCAGCCGGGAAAGGTTAACCATCGAAGAATTCAAAGCAAGAGCATTGGGCAGATCAGCTTTATCCTCGACCATCTCATAAACTAAAGATTGCCTTGCGGGCACATCAAAAGCATTGATCAATCCCAATACAGCGCTCAGGGCGATAATCTCCCAGGCATTGTAATGTTTAAAGAAGATGAGTGCTGTAAGGATGACAGCCTGTGCCATGGAGGCAAACTGCGTAGCAAGCAGTAGCTTAAATCTGTCATAACGGTCGGACGCAATTCCTCCCAGAAAAGAAAATACAAAAGACGGAAACATACTCGCAAACAGGGTAAGCCCCAGCATAAATTTGGAGTGTGTTTCCGAATAGATGACCCAGCTTACTGCGGTCTTTTGCATCCAGGTGCCAATCAGCGAAATCGACTGGCCACTGAAATACAACCTGTAATTTCTGCTTTTAAAGGCATTAAACGTACTGATATTCATTTTAAGGTACCAGACAGTATATTAATTTCTGTCTGGTGTTCCTGGTGCAATGCCTTTATCAACGTCTAAAGTAAAAGATGATTCAGAAGCTTTATCAGCCTGAGTCAAGTTATCAATTTCAGATGCAGTTTTGTCTTCCTCAGTTGGTGGGACAGCATCTATTCCATCAGATTGTACATCCTGCTGACTAAACTGTTCGTCTGCTTCTTCTTCGTTAAATGAGGTATTATCTTCCGGAGTGATCATAATTTTAAGTTTTGTTTGTAAATATATATTAAACGCAGTTATCAGAGGCTTGTTTCAAATATTATTACAGCAAATACAGATATCAAAAAAGCCGTCCCTGTGTAACAGACAGACGGCTCTCTTTGAATAACTTATATACTCAGGTTGCTTATTCTAAAAGCATAGTTGCTGAAGCTTTTTCCCTGAACACGTCATAATGTACACCCCTGAATGTACCTGACTGTTCAAACTTAAGTGTAACCAAAGCAAAATATCTTCCTGCTTTGGGCGCATGAAAAGATACTTTTCCATTTTCGTCTGTTGTGAGTTTCTCTTCGGGCATTTCAGGGTGGCGCATTAACAATGTTGCATTGGGCACAGGTTTTCCATGCAGCAAAACCTGGAGGGTTACATCAGCACCAGCTTTGCTTCCCATATCCTGTACAAGTGACAAATCTGATAATGCAGACGGGGCAATCGCTTCACTATCCCCCACCTGAACTGTAGTCCTTCCATAATAATGTTGTTTAGCCACGCCGATCTTTGAAGTTGACTGACTCCAATCTTCTACCCTGCGTTGTTTGCATTCCAGAAGAAACACATAGATGCCTTTTTCTTCGGGTGTAAACTTTGCCTGATAGTCGGTATCTTTCGGGGAGAAGGTTAAACTGATATGTTTACCGGTCGGACTGATCGCCCAGCAGGTAAAATCTTTCACCTGCTGAAAATCCTCTGTGGTTGTTTTCTGAAGTCTGTATAAGCCATATGATCCGAAAATCACTTTTATCGTCTGGGCTTTGCCAACCTGTCCTTTTGCATCTGCTTCGATCCATAAAGAATCAGCTTTAGTTGTCAGTATACCGGATAAGACAACCAGAAAAATTAACAAAATACGTTTCATCATGGTATAAGTTTTTCAGATTTCAAATATTAGAATTTCAGTGCTATACTACCAAGGAACCTTGCAGGAGCCTGTGGGGTTAACCTTACAGACCATGTTTTTTCGCTGGTCAGGTTGTCTACCTTTATACCGATACGGTATCTAGGCTGATCGTAAAATACAGTTGCATCAAACATTGCATAAGAAGGAATGATGATTTGGCTGGTTGTAGTGTTTACGTAGTACTGCCAGCTGGCAATGTTACCTCCGAAACCCGCACCCAATCCCTGCAGTTCACCCATAGGAATTCTGTAGCTTACCCAGAAGTTATATGAACGTGGCGGGCCTGAAACTCCCGGGCGCAGGCCGGTAGTAGTCGGAGAAGCTTTAGTGAGCTTGCTGTCATTGTAGGCATAACCGGCAACTATGTTTAACCCCGGCATAGGATTCGCGGTCAGGTCAACCTCAACACCTCTGCTTAACTGAGTTCCATCCTGGATCTGATAACCGTTGGCACTGGAAAGGTCGTCACGTAATACGTCAGCAACTTTAATATCATAATAACTTACTGTACCGGCCAATTTGTGATCAAACAAATCCGCCTTCACACCAAACTCAAGCTGATTGGCATGTTCAGGTTTAAGCGCACTGCCATCGGATGTCTGCCCGCTTTTATTAAAAAAGCCATTCATATAGTTACCAAAAACCGATAGATGGTCTTTCGATACTTCATATACTGCACCCAGTTTTTGAGATAAATTGTTTTGGTTATAAGGTCCTGTCTGGGTTCCTGATCCGTTCAGTCCGCCAGCAGTAACTCCTGTAACAATGTTGTAAACGCCTCCGAATTTATAACGGTTTGCGCGCAGGCTGAGCATAATATTTAACCTGTCAGTAAGATTGATCACGTCAGAAAAATAAGCTGAGTAGGTGTTGTCGCGGTTAGTTTCTTTGCGCAGTGTTCCGCCCCTGCTTGCTAATGAGTCTACTTTAAACTTGCTGATACGGCCAGCGTAAGGATTGCTGAATTTCAGATCCGGAGAAGCCGCAGTTCCTGCAGTTGTATTGATAGTTACCCTGTCAAAATCGTTGTAATTATTGTAAAAATCAAGTCCTACTACAAGACGGTTCCGCAGTCCTGCAACTTTAAAGTCACCAATAAAGTTCTGCTGGATATTGGTAGCGATAAACTGAGTGTAACCGGTAATCACATTCGGGCGTAATGTAGAATCTGTACGTCCATTGAGTGCCGTTATATATCCGCCGATTGATGAGCGGGCACGGGATACAACCGTTTGAGAAGTCCAGCTTTCAGAGATCTTATAATTTGCCTGAGCAAAAATATTCAGCATCTGAGTTGTATACGGCAAATCATTGCTTAAGAAGGTTTTGTTATATGGAAAGCCCATATCTGCGATGGATTTTCTACCAGGTGTAGAAGCAGCATTGAATCGTACTACTGATGTTCCTTTTGCTTGTCCGAATTCTATATCAAATAATAATGAAAGGCGGTCGTTCACCTGATAAGAGAAGCTCGGGGCAAGAGTCAGTGTATTAGTAAAACCCTGGTCCTGGAAGCTTTTCTCCCAGCTGGTAGCTCCATTTAAACGGAATAAAGCTGTTTTACTTTCATTAATAGGTGAGTTTACATCAAAGGTCAGCCTGTTAAAGTTCCAGCTTCCGCCGGTAAAGCCCACTTCACCGCCAACACCATTAAAAGGTTTTTTTGTAACGCGGTTATATAAACCACCATAACTGCTTGAAATGCTGGTGCCAAATAATGTTGCAGAAGGGCCTTTGATCACTTCCAAACGTTCAAGATTTACCGGATCGAGCATAGCAAACGCAGCACCGGCCACACCATTCCTTGCATTAGGTTCTGTATCAAAACCGCGTGAACGGAAAGTTACCCTGCCCTGGTTAGCAATCATTGGTATACCTGCTCCAGGAACATTTTTCGCGATGCTGGCCAGATCCACAGCCATTTGCTCCTGGATCAGTTCCTTTGGAATCGACGCATATACCTGTGGGTTCTCGAGGTTTTTGATGGGCAGTTTCGCTATATAGATACTCTCTTTTTTAGCAAATTTGTTTGTGTTGTTGCCACCAATGATGACTTCCTGAAGCGCTTGCACGTTTTCTTTAGGAAGCTGGTAATTCGCTGTAGTTGTCTGCCCTGCTGTCACGGTGATTTTCAGGTCTTTCTGTGCGGCACCAAGTACCTGTATCCTGATTGTGTAAGCGCCTTCGGGGATGTTGGCAAAGGCATAATTACCGTTATCACTTGTCAGCGTAGTCTGTTTGGTTTCGACAATTGCAACCGATGCCGAACCAAAGGGTTGGCCGTCAACAAGTGTAACTCTTCCGGAAATTTTTCCGGTGGTCTGGGCAAAAGAGTTCAGGGGGCCTGCCATGATGCAGGCGATAAGAACTAGTAGTAAAGATTTCATCAATAATTGAGCTATGTGTTAGTGTAAGTATTACACTGCCAAAGATACAATTATTGTTTATAATCAATCTAATTAGACACGAAGTATTTCATTTTTTTTATTTTTCGAGCAAAAAATAATTACATCTGTGCCTTACGCTCACATATGGAACGCCTTTATATGAACCTGGTTCAGTATCGTTCCAATCTTCCCTTATAATATATAATCCCTTCATTGTCAACACGAATGACGCCTGCCCATTTTCATCCACAGATAGTTCTTTCTCCCAGTTTTCCGGGTTAAAAACACGAAGCTTGGTCTGCTTTTCTGCAGGCTGACCGTTCTTGAAAGGTTTTACAATAAGCTGCTTCCCGATCTGTTCAGTTAGTATATCCAGATACTGAACAGGCTTCTTTACGGAGCCATCATTTTCAACTTTGTAAGCAGCACACAGGTAGTCTACAGGACGTATATTGATGCCACCGGTTTTTGACCGGTCTACTACAGGATGAGTATCGTTGATACCCATAATCTGATAAATTCCCTTTTCCCTCGGGATGAAAGATCCTTCCCAGCCATCGCCCTTTAATGAGATGGAGATATTTGTCGCCTTTCCTTTTTCATTCAGAACACTTAGCCTGAATTCACCTGTGAGCTTCAACTCAACTCCTTTAACGGGTACACGAACACCTGATTCTTCAATATTTCCGTAATATATCTTTATCAGGACCGGCTGGTTAACTTTCCCGGAACCTTTTACGTCCATCCAGTAAGCGCTGGCGCTGCAAAAAACCGGGAATAATAGCACGAATGCCAGCAAAGAGCCGTTTTTTAAACTAAATTTCAAATTCGCAGTTGGCATCAATACATTTCTACTATGTGAACGTAACCATCTTCTACCGGTAACAGCTATCAATTAAAGGCCGCAAGTTCCGGCTCAATTCTAAAGAAATTCTAAACAGTCTGAATGCAAAACCAGATTAAACAGCGTTATGGTGACAATAGCATGGGATTGACCAGAGTCTGTTAGGGGAAGATGCTCAATAGATTTGAGATAGGTTTACCTGCAGAATATGTTTTTCGCGAAGAGAGAAAAAAGATGACTGGTCACACCGGACAATAGCGGACGTGTGCAGAACTTACAGGACTATAGCGGACACGTAGCTGAAAATCAATACGCTTTGCTCCCTGGATGGTTATCTTTGTATCATGGCTCTGGCTATTATCTCCGCCTTCAACTAAGATAAGAAGCAACGTTCTTTGACATCATGTTTAGTAAACGACCCTGAATGAATTCAACTTTAAAGAACCTTTGCAGAATTAGGTTGTTATCGGTTTAACTTAATCAAAGATACCCATGGAAAATTACACAGAAAAAGATGAACAGGTACAACCTAATACCCCCGATACAACTAAACAAAAAGATACCGCAACTGAAGAAACCAATGGCAGCGAACACCAGCAGGTAGATGAGGAAGGTAATGAAGTTAAACCCGAAGACATCAAATGATATCAGGTATGAAAAAAATTCTGATGGTGATCACCTCGCATAGTGCGATGGAAAATACCGATAGCAAAACCGGGGTTTTGCTTGGTGAGTTCACTGATCCTTACTATGAATTCATTGATGCGGGTTATACCGTAACACTAACCAGTCCGAAAGGCGGCAGACCCCCGGTTGACTGGGTAAGTGAACTGACAGAAAACATTACAGAATCAAACCGCCGTTTCCAGGAGGATGAGATTGCAAAGGCCGCATTTTCACATACAAGTGTATTGAACCTCATCAATCCTGCCGACTACGACGCAGTATTTTATCCAGGTGGCCACGGCCCGATCTGGGACCTGGCAGTAGATAACAACAGTGGATTACTGATTCTGGATTTTCTGGACACAGGCACCTGTTGCTGCCGTATGCCATGGCCCAGCTGCGCTGATCAGTGCAGAAAGATTAAGACCTGGTCTATTGGCTGGCAAAACCATCTCCGCATTTAGCAATACTGAAGAAACAATGGTTGGCCGCAGTGGAAATGTACCTTACCAGCTTCAAACACGGCTTGAGGAACTTGGTGCAAAAGTGAAAACAGCTATTGCTCCCTTCCTGTCTCATGTAGAACAGGATGGACTGTTGATCACCGGCCAAAACCCGCTATCTGCAGGGCCAACAGCAAAAGCGCTGATCGATTTTATGAAATCTCAACACTCCGGTGCAGACAACATTGTTACAGTCAATACTTAATTGTAAGAGAATTCTATTCAGACACTACGTAAAAGATAGTGTTTGAATAGAATTCCATCAGGTATAAGCAAGCTGCTGAAAGAAGCCTCTCAAGTGGATTCCCCATCAAAAACTTATGCTTTATTTTTATACATCATGAAGCCTTGCTGTTTTTGGCAGATAGAAATACCCCAGAAGTGATAAACACAAGACACCCAACATAGCCCCTCCCAAAACATCCGTAAACCAATGCGCCCCAAGGTATATTCTTGAGAACGGAACCAGCAGGATCATAGCCGCAGATATGCTGGTTACAATGATCCGAACAATTTGATTTACAGACTTCAGGTTGCGCATCGCGATGATCATAAAGCCAAAAAACACAGTGTAAAATAAGGTATGTCCACTTGGAAAACTTTGTTCCCTGGTAATTTCCATAATCTTCACCAGGTCTTTTGCGGGCCTGGGCCGGTTGATCAGTAACTTGGTAAGTGCGCTCACCAAACCGGATAATGCGCTGAGCAGGCTGAACAATGCTTCCCTTTTGTAACCGGATATAAGGAACCCAAATGAAGCCACAGCAACTGTAACCGCTGAGTAAGGCATAGTACCAAACAAGCTGACAAAATACATAAAATGGTCCAGCCTTACATTCTGATGTCTCTGAATGAAGTGGGATATACGGAGATCAATAGATGATAACGGAAAGAAAAAGATAAGACAGCTTAAACCTACAAAACCGGCAGCAATGATTAAAAGGGTATTTACGAGGATGCGGCTTTTATTTTTGCTGAGAACTTTCATTATTCATCGGTTAAGGGAGGCTAAAATGCAAAATATCCCCAGCATTTTTAGCTGAAAACAAAATAACAAAGATAATGTTGTCTGAACACATAATCTGAAAAACGTGAAAAAATTACTACTCTCGATCCTTCTTATTTTAGCTGTATCCTTTAGTTCCTACTCACAGATCGGCTTTGAACAGTTATTAAAAGCCGGCCCTGCTGATGCCGCAACCTTAGTCAGCTCTTATGGTGACCCTTTGTTCAAAGGTTTTGGACTCGGCATGAACAGTGGCTGGACCAACACAGCCAAAACACTTGGATTTCTTCATTTTGATATCAGGGTGACGGGAACAGCAGTAGTTGTCCCTTCCTATGCGCGGGCATTTGACGTTACCAAAATCCGCCTTTCATCGCATTTACAACCCGCAAACCCTAATGAGGTCATGTCGCCAACTTTCAGTGGGAATACCGGTCAGAACGGTCCGCTGATGAACCTGTTTGATGATTATGGAAATAAAATAACTTCGTTTGATCTGCCTCCGGGAGTATTGAAAGGTTTTGTTCCTTCGCCCCAGCTACAGGTGACCCTGGGCCTGGTCCTGAATACTGATGTAACCGTTCGCTGGGCGCCCAAAATCGTGCTCAACAATGATTTTGGATCTGTGTCCCTGACTGGATTTGGTATTAAACACAATATTATGGACGACTTTGCCAGTGGCAAAGGAGCGCGCAAACCCTTCGATCTGGCCTTCGCAGCAAGTTACAATAGAGTACGGTACCAGAAGAAGCTGAATTTACAACCTTTGGAAGGTTCAGTGCCGAAAGACCCGGATCAGCTGAAAGATTTCAGTACCCAGGCAGTATATGGTAACTTTGACAATTATCTGGTGCAGATGATCGTGTCGAAACAACTGTCTTTTTTTACACCTTATATCGCACTTGGATACAATACCTCAAAAACACAGTTTGGGATTGAGGGTAATTTCCCGATCCCCACAGGTATTTCAGGAGATCAGCTCAGCTATACAACTTACACTGATCCGGTAGAAATTAACTTCACCCATGTAAAAGGCATGCGGGCAGATATGGGCTTCCAGCTGAAGTTTCCGATACTGACCATATTTGCATCATACGGGCTGGCCGACAGCTATGGTATGGTGAATGGAGGAATAGGCATAGGCATATAATTGCATAGTGTAAATTAACCCCCGGGAAGACGATAATCCTTTTTATTTAGAATTATTCTTGTTAAATTCGTGCCTGCCGTATCTGGCTTAAAACGCATCAATTCAACACACCATGAGGAAACTTCTCTTAGCAATTTCAACCTTTATTTCCTTTTCAGCTTATGCCCAGGAAAACACACTGCTTACTCAAACTTTCTGGCAGGGCTCACCGGATGTCAATACTGTTAAAACAGCCGTTGATAATGGTGCAAATCCTTCCCAGATGAATGCTATGAGCATGGATCCCGTAGTTATGGCCATCAACGCACAGGCGCCAGAGCAAACTATTGAATATTTGCTGGCGCAGAAAGGCAACAGTGTGGATAAGCTCACGCATGATGGCAGAACATATCTGCACTGGGCCGCGAACCGCGGAAATGTGGAGTTGCTCAGGTATCTTATCGGCAAAGGCGCAAAAGTAAATATTCAGGATAGTCATGGTACTACTCCCCTGACATTTGCAGCAAGCAGCGGACAGCAGAATACAGCTGTTTATGATTTACTGATTTCTGCAGGTGCTTCATTAAAAACAGACCTTAACGGGGATGGTGCAAATGTGCTTCTCCTTGCAGTATCAAATGATAAAAAATTATCCCTGACTGATTATTTCGTAGCGAAAGGGCTATCGCTGAACAGCGTTGATGCTGATGGGAACACAATTTTCAGCTATGCAGCCAAATCAGGTGATGCAGACCTGCTGAAAGCAATTTTACAAAAAGGTGTAAAGCCTCAATCATCAGCAATGCTGATGGCTGCACAGGGTGCCGGTGGCCGCCGTGGTGGAGGGGGCGCCAGCCTGGCGTTCTACCAATATCTGGAAAGCCTCAACATCAACCCTGCGGCCACAAACAAAGGCGGGGAGAACGCGTTGCATTATCTTGTAAAAAGGGCTGACCAGACGGAGATCATCAAATATTTTCTTGCGAAAGGTGCAGACGTGAATCAGGCAGATCAGGATGGCAACACTGTTCTGATCAATGCAGCGACAGCCAACCGTGACACGACAGTTCTTGCGCTGATCATTCCAAAGGTGAAAAATATCAATCAGGGTAATCAAAAAGGTGCTACAGCCCTCGCTTTAGCAATGAAAAGCAATTCTCCGGCAGTTGTCCGCTACCTGATTGGCAAAGGTGCAGACGTAAATGTTTTGGATAAGGAAGGCTATAATCTTGGCTACTACCTGATAGAATCATTTGGGGCAAGAACTATGCAGGGATTCCCTGGTCAGGCGCCACAGGAAGCAGGCCTCACTGCTGCGCCAGCCAGAGCGGGACAGGCGGGAGCAGGACAGGGAGGCAGACCAGCCGGAGTAAAAGGGAATACGGATTTTGATGATAAAATGGCCATTCTAAAAGAGAAAGGCTTCAACTTTACTATGCCACAAAAAAATGGAAATACATTGTATCACCTCGCGGTCGCAAAAAATAACCCCGCGCTTTTCGAGCGTATCCAACCCTTGGGGATAGATATTAACGCGAAAAACAAAGAGGGCCTGACCGCTTTACATAAAGCTGCTTTGGTCGCTAAAAATGACACGCTGTTAAAATATCTGATAGCTAAGGGAGCAGCAAAAGATGCCCTTACCAATTACAAAGAGTCAGCCTTTGACCTGGCCAGCGAAAACGAGTCACTCACTAAAAATAATGTAAACCTTAACTTTTTAAAATAATGATATCCAATTTCTTTAAAGCAGCCTGCCTTTTCGTTTTAATCTTATTTGCTGTTCCGCTAAATTCCAGCGCCCAGTCAACATCCAAATATAAATGCATGGTCCAAATGAGCAGTTACATGGGTGATGGTGCTTATATTGTGATTTCGCTGATCAATCCCAAAGGTGCTTATGAAAAAACATTATATGTGCTTGGTTCTGACAAAAAGTGGTATAAAACGTTGAAGGAATGGAATAAATTTTATCTGAAACAGCCAAAAATCAGTGGTATAACCGGCGCTTCGGTAACTGCCGGTGACCGCAGCGTGAGTATAATTGATATTGAAACATCAAAAATTAATGCAGGTTATAAACTTCGTTTTGAATCTGCAGTTGAGGATAAAAACTATAATGTAAAAGACGTTGAAGTACCTTTAACTGCTGAGGGACTCTCTGCGAAAACAGAGGGCAGCGGATATATCCGTTACGTGCGTTTTAGCGCCAATTAATATTTATTCTTAAAGATGACAATTTCAGTCTGGAGATACAGCCACCTGGTACTGGCTGTATCCTCTTTTTTGTTGCTTGTGCTGGCCTCAGTAACTGGCATAATATTAGCTTTTGAGCCATTGCTGGTCAGGAACCAGCCCTATCGAGCTGAGCATTTTGCAGACGTTACTGTTGCACAGACATTAAGTGTCCTTAAGAAAACTCATCCCGACCTGAGCGACCTGACTGTAGATAAAAACAGTTTTGTCCAGGTCAAAGGCACAGATGCCGGCGGGAAGAAATTACTGGCCTATGTCGATCCGCAAACGGGGAAAGTCCTGGGATCCCCGCAACCGGCAAACGAGTTTTTCCAGTGGGTCACTGCATTGCACCGTTCCTTATTCATGCATGAAACAGGGCGGTTTTTTATTGGCCTTGATGCCTTTCTGTTATTGCTGATCACGCTTTCCGGAACAATGCTGATTATCCAGCGACAACGGGGAATCAGGCGTTTCTTTTCAGGGATAGTCAGGGAAAATTTCGCACAGTATTATCATGTCGTATTGGGACGGTGGTCGCTCCTGCCCATATCGCTCATCGCCTTAAGCGGCACCTATTTATCACTGGCAAGGTTTGAATTATTCGACACTAAAACGAAGACCTTAAAGGTAAATTTTGAGGAGATCAAATCAGCTCCGCTCAAGAAAATAGCCGATATGGAAGTTTTCAGGAGCATCAGACTTACTGATGTTGATGCTATAGAATACCCTTTCTCAGAGGATGCAGAAGATTATTTTACCCTCAAACTAAAAGACCGGGAAATTGCGGTTAACCAGCTTACAGGAGAGGTCCTTGCTGAAGTGAAATATCCCCGCGCTGTATTGCTGACTAATCTAAGCCTGGACGTTCATACCGGCCGTGCAAGCAGCATCTGGGCAATTGTTCTGGCTGTTGCTACTGCAAATATATTTTTTTTCATTTATTCCGGTTTCGCTATGACGCTGCGGCGCAGGTCAAACCGGACAAAGAACAAGTACAAGGCAGAGGAAAGCAGATTTATCATCTTAGTAGGATCAGAAAATGGCAGCACCTTTGGCTTTGCCCGGCTGCTGCATAAGCAACTGCTTAAGGCTGGAGAAAAATCTTTTGTTGCTGAAATAAACACTTTTACTTTTTTTCCCAAAGCAGAATACCTGATTGTAATGACTGCTACATACGGGCTGGGAGATGCACCTACCAATTCATCGCAGTTTGCAAAGCTGATCGAAAAATATCCTCAAATTCAGCCATTAAAGTATTCAGTAGTTGGTTTTGGGTCACAGTCCTACCCCGACTTCTGTAAATTCGCGTTCGATGTAAATCATACGCTTTCCAAACAGTCCTGGGCCGTCCCTCTTACGGACATTCATACGGTTGATGATAAATCACCAGCTGATTTTGGCATCTGGGCCGAAGCCTGGGCGCAGCAAACAGGAATAACTCTTTCTGTTTTGTCCGAACTAAAGGCAGCCCGTGTAAAAGACCTGGAGAAGCTTACTGTGATCAGTAATACAGCAAACGAAGCATTTACAGAAGGCATTTTTAATATCGCTTTGAAGGCTGGCAAAAAGTTAAAAGTAACATCCGGAGATCTGCTTGCCCTCTACCCTGCAAACGATCACCGTGAAAGGCTGTACTCTGTGGGTATAGTTGATGGAGAATTACGGTTAAGTATCAGACTGCATCCCTCGGGATTAGGTTCGACTTATTTAAGACAGCTGGTGCCTGGCGAAAAAATTCCTGCAAAGATCATTGACAACCACCACTTTCATTTTCCGGATACTGCACCTGAGGTTGTCATGATATCCAACGGAACAGGTATTGCTCCATTTATAGGAATGCTTAGTCAGAATACACGACGTGTTCCTGTCCATTTATATTGTGGCTTCAGGGATAGTTTATCATACGGGAGCTATAAGTCCTTCTTAAAGGAACATCAGTCCAAGCGCCAGCTTTTACAGCTGCATCCGGCACTTTCAAGAGAAGGCGAAAAACACTATGTAAGCCAGATCCTTTCCAGAGATGCTGATTTTATAGGCGGAGTACTAAATAAAGGTGGGGTCATCATGATTTGCGGTTCACTCGCCATGCAGACGGACGTCATGCAATTGCTGGATGTAATTAGCCTGGAATATACCAAAAAGAGTATCAGCTACTTTCAATCACACAACCAGATCCTCACGGACTGCTATTAAATCAGTTCTTAGGGCAATTTCCGTTTGCCAATTTTGAGCTCTGGCGATGAAAGTATATCCCCCTCATCAGTAATGATTATATAGTGATAGGCGGGCGATTTATTGATAAATGCTATTGCTGCGGTTTTTCCCAGCACCATCATTGAAGTACTATACCCATTGGCAGCCTCTGCGCTTGGTCCGAATACCGTTACACTCGTTAATCCCGTTGCGGGGTAGCCGGTTTTTGGGTTGATAATATGCGAGTAACGTTTCCCATCAAACATTACAAATTTTTCGTAGCTACCGGATGTTACTACCGACTTATCCTTTAACTGCACTACAGCCATTATGGTATCAGGCTGAAGTGGATTAGTAACCCCTATCGTCCAGTTCATGCCATTTGTCTGCCGGCCCCAGGTACTCATATCACCGGAGCCATCCACTATACCTGCTTTAATTCCTCTTGCAATCATCATTCTTCTTGTCCGGTCTGCAGCATAGCCTTCGCCCAGAGCACCGAATCCAATTTTCATTCCCTTCAACCTGAGGAATATCGTAGATTTGATACTGTCAAGAATAATATTTTTAAAGCCAACTTTTGATACTGATCTCTTAATCGTACTATCAGCAGGCATAACAGACATAGAGCCGTCAAACTTCCAGATCCTGTCCATTGCTGCAAAGCTGATATCAAATGCTCCGCCGGTACTTACAGACAAAGCAAGGGCCCGTTTGGTGAGGTCAAAAACTTCCCTGTCTACTTTTACCGGCCGGATACCCGCGTTGCTGTTGACTTGCGAAATCTGGGTTTCCGCTTTCCAGTCAGAGATCAGGTTCTCTATTCTTGTCACTTCTGCGATAACGGTATCTATGTTACGTTCTGCAGATGCAGAGTCCTTAGCCACGATCGTAATGTGCCAGCGGCTACCCATTAATTTTGTAGTTCTTTTGCGCAGCACCTGTGCGCTGGCATCGAAAAACGGAAGGCATAGAAGCAGTAAAAGTATTTTTTTCATGAGTTGCCGGGTATAACAAAACCGCCTGGCAGCTAAGCTTCCAGGCGGTTCTGCTAATGTAAAGAAAAACTTAAAATTTATAAGTCAATGTTGCGGCGAACATACGTGGCGCAATTGGGTTGATACTGTAACGGTCGTGTGCAATGTAGTTTAACGTATCAAATATATTTGAAACCTTCGCTAATAAAGAGAAGCGCTGAAAGCTGTAACCGGCAGAAAGGTCTACCGTTGCAAAGCCTTTTAATGGCACCAATGAATTATACGATGAAGTTTTTGTTACTACTCCTGTTGCTGACGTAGTACGAACACTGTTCAACTCTCCCGGATCAGCACCAACCAGGTTATTTACACCACCAGTTCTCTCCCCTGTGTAGAACGCCGAAGCACCAAGCTTAAGTCCTTTCACGGTGCCTTCATCGAAGGTATAAAAGATCGATCCATTAACTGTTTGTTTTGGATTGTTTATTAGTCTTTCCCCTTCTACCTGAGAGCCCGGTAAGCCGGTTGTATTTGTATAACGCATATTGTTATACCCATAACCTGCGATAAAGTAAAAGTTTTTAGAAAGCGTACCATTCACGTCTACCTCAAAACCATCACTGGTAGTTTCTCCACTTAATTCCCTGAGGTTACTGTTGGTATTGGGATTACCATTCTGGTCCAATAAGGCGGTTTGTGCGAAATTGCTGTTCTGAATTCTGTACACACTCAGGTTGGCAGATAAACGGCCATCCAGGAATTCATTTTTCAGGCCCAGTTCATACTGATTTACGATCGAGGGCTTTAAGTTATTTCCGTAGATGTCAGTACCTGTGTTAAACGTAAAATTGTTGGTGTAACTGGCGTAGATTGAAGTGTTATGCAGTGGCTGATAGATCAGGGCAAATTTTGGTGAAAAAGCATTGTCTGTTTTATCAGGTGCTGTTCCATTCCTTTCCTGCTGTCTGTCATAATTAAAGATTGTAGTATGGAAAGCTTTCTGGTAGGTCCAGCGTACACCGGCAAGGAATTTAATCTTGCTTGTCAGGCTCACTAAATCCTGCGCATATACCCCAAACCTGTTCTGCGGCGTAGTTGTCAAAGCAGTATCAGCTCTTGACGGTACATCAGTACGTACGTAATATGTTGAGGGATCAAATATGTTTATCCTGTCATATGCAGTACCCACTACACCCGCCGCAGTTGTATATTTAAAAGTATTGCTTTCAGTTACGATGCGGGTAAAGTCAGACCCAAGGAGAAACTGGTGTTTTAAGGATCCTGTATTAAACGTACCATTCAGATTTACCTGAGCCGTATAGTCTTTCTCTGCCGTTTTAACCGCACTTAGTGATCTTGTCCAGTCGCCGTTTGCTGCAATTTGCATCGGTACACCTACGCTGAATCCTTCAACATCTGTATTCTGGATTGAACCAATAGCTGTCAGTTTCCAGTTCTCATTAAATTTATGGTTAATGGTTAAATAACCAGCTTTTTGTTCCGTATTGTTATAAGCCCATTTGGGATATATAAAGCGGTTACGGGGTGCATCAGGCACTTCAGTAATGGTAATACGTGCATTTGGAACGCCAACTCCTGCATCTGGAACGATGTCAGATTTAAGATAGTCTGCCTGTAACAAAATTTCAGTTTTCTCTCCGATTTTATAAAGTAATGAAGGATTTACGTAAGTTCTGTTGGTATTGACAACATCTCTGTAGCTATTTGCATTTTCATGAGTGCCAATAACCCTGAATGCCAGATTTTTAGTAATCGGGCCATAAATATCGACCGTTGGTTTGTACTGGTCATAGCTGCCGGCCAGCATTGATACCGATCCTCCCCAGTCAAATCTTGGTTTCTTGGTTACCATATTGATAATTACACCGCCGGAAACATTCCCGTATAACAGGGCGGAACTGCCTTTTAAAACTTCGATAGATTCCAAGGTGCTTGCATCAGGGAAGCCCATGGTGTTGGTAATCACACCATTTTTAAAGATGCTTCCACCGGAACCTGCAATACCAATGCTGTAGCCACGTGCAGAAAATGTTTCAGCTACTCCGCCACGTGTTTGCGTAAGGGATACACCGCTCACGTTCTTAACCACATCACCCAGACGAATAGCCTGCTGGTCAGCAATTACAGTACTGCTGATTACACCTGTACTTTGTGGCAGATCAAGCGGGCGTATATTTGCTTTTCCCAGAGAAACCTTTCTGTTAAGCGTTTGCGCACCTGTTACCTGCACTTCATTCAGATCGGCAGAATTCTCATCCAGGATAAATTCCTCATGGTTTGTTTTTCCTTCGGTAACTGTTACTGTACGCTCAACAGTTTTCAGTCCAACCGAGGAAATCCTCAAGGTATATGAACCTGGTTTAACATTATTGATAACGAACTTCCCATCGTCATCGGTTGTGGTTACTTTTTTAAGACCAACCACACCTACACTTACAGATGAAGCGGGTTTTCCGTCACTGGTCTTCAAGGCACCGGTAATTTTGCCGTTTTTGTTTTGTGCATTCGCTGTTGCCATAAATAGGCAGCAGGCAATGACAGCTACTAACAATTTGTAAAGTATTCTCATCGTGTTTTTGTGAATTATAGGATATTGTTTTTATTGACAGATTTAAGACCTGGATAGTGCAAGTTATTTTTAATCAAAAGATTAAGGGATAAAAAACATACATTAATTTGTATCAAGTCTAAATAAGCCTTATTATTGCGCAAAGATTCATGCTAATTCTAAAGAAATTCTAAAGAATTCAGAAAATATGATTAACTATTTAAAATAGGCATATGAAATTATTATTTGTGGAGGATGAGCCCGTTTTGGTAGAAGAAATGGTTACCTATTTCGGGTCGCATGGATTTATATGTGAACAGGCAAATACATTGAAACAGGCACATGACAAGATCACTTCTTACCATTACGACAGCATAGTTTTAGATATTAGTTTGCCGGATGGCAGAGGCCTGAATCTGATCTCTTCTATCCGTGAACATAATATTGATACAGGCATTTTAATTTTGTCTGCCAAAGATTCTCTGCCGGACAAGCTGGAAGGTCTAAATCTTGGTGCTGATGATTATATGACCAAACCATTTTACCTGGAAGAACTCAATGCGCGCATCCATGCGCTTTACCGGAGAAAGACACTGAAGGGAATTGATAAGATCAGCTTTGATAATTTCAAGTTAAATCCGCTTTCAAAAACTCTGTCGCATAATGGGGGTGCTATCAACCTTACAAAAAAGGAATATGAGTTACTGCTTTATTTTTTGGTCAACAAAAACCGTGTAGTCAGCAAGCCATCAATTGCAGAGCACCTCTGGGGCGACTTCTTCGATCAGGCTGATAACTTTGATACAGTCTATGTACACCTGATGAATCTCAGAAAAAAGTTAAATCAGCATAGCCGGAAAGATTATATCAAAACTGTTTACGGGATGGGTTACAAATTCACGGTCTGATGAAATTGTTGTCAAAGACCAGTATAAACTATTTGTGGGTAAGTGTAACTATCCTTATCGTTACAGGGATATTGCTGTTCATTCTGCTATTCAAATCAGATTCGGAAGAACAAAGGGAACAGCTGGAATTGCAGGCTGACATGGTAACGGCAGAACTGAATGCGGGGCACGCGATAAATTATCCACTGGTGAGGATTACCACTAACCAACATCCCGATCATAAACCCGTATTTAAGGATACGGTGATCTATGATTACATCCAGAAAGCATATGAAGGATACTATTACCTGAGGCAAACAAAAACAATTAAAGGTAAGCCTGTTACGCTGACGGTCATGACCACCAGTATTGGATCAGAGGGTATTTCAAAAGTCATAATTCTGATATCTGTTGTATCTGCCTGCATGCTTGTTCTTGGAGGAGGTACAATCAATTATTTCATGAATAAAAAGATTTGGAATCCGTTTCTGCTCAACCTGAAGCAAGTACAGGTCTATTCTGTTTCTACACCGGGCAACCTGGACCTTATTCCTTCTTCCGTTGATGAATTCGAAGAACTGAATAAGGTCATCACCGATCTGGCTGAAAGGGCGAGACAAGAATACAGCGGCCTTAAGGAGTTCACAGAAAACGCGTCACATGAGATTCAGACACCTTTGGCCATTATTAAATCCCGTCTCGAAAGCATGAGCCAGTTTACGCTGGATCCCCGGTTTGCAAATTACCTGTCAGACACGAAACAGGCCCTAAACCGGCTCAGCAAAATTAACAGGGGCTTGCTGCTGCTGGCGAAGCTGGACAATAATGTCTTCCCGGACAAACAGGAAATGCAGCTGGATCAGGTCATTCTAACTATGTTAGGGCAGATGGAGGATTTGTTTGATCACCGTAAGATGGCGCTTCATTCAGATATCCGGGAAAAAACTGTACATGCTAGCCCATACTTGCTGGAGATTCTTATTACTAATCTTCTGTCCAACATCCTGCAGCATGGTGAGCCCAACAGCACAGTCAGCATCCAGCTTTCAGCACAGCATATGGTATTTTCAAATGCTGGGAATCCGCTGGGTTTTCCTCAGGACAAACTATTCAGCCGCTTTGGGAAAACTGTTGCGGGATACAAGGGAAATGGCCTGGGCTTGTCAATCGTGCACCAGATATGCGTAGTTCATCACTGGAATATCGTTTATGCTTACAGCGATGGCAGGCATACCTTTCAGATCGATCTACCATCATCGTTGCCTGCATAAGGCAGCATTTCAGGAGTGGAAATCTGGTTAAGGCTGAAAATTAATGCAGGTGTTCATTGGAAATGACAGAAGAAGATCTTTCTTAAAATGTCCCATCATATTTTAACGAGCGCACAAAATTAAAATGTGCCGCTAAAAGCCAAACCGGCAGCCTTTTGCTGATACATTGGCACCACTGAATAACGCATACTCTGCTTACCGATTAGAAATTTTTTAAGGTGCGGATAGAGCAAATAAGCTACTTTGGTTGACGCGATACCGAATCCCGCTCCTGCTACTACATCACTAAGCCAATGTTTATTATTGTATAACCTGAGTACCCCGGTTGCAGTCGCAACCGTATAACCTGCGTAACCAATCCATGGCGAAACATCGCGGTATTCCTGATTTAAAAATTCGGCTGCTGCAAATGCATTCGCAGTATGTCCTGATGGAAAAGAATAGTTATTGGAACCATCCGGACGGGGCCTGTCTGCCCAATGTTTAACAACTGTTGTAGAAACACCCATTATGCCAACCGACAACACATATAATGCAGTCTGATCAGCAATATTGTGCTTGCCTTTCACTCCAGCGAGGTTTAATCCATAAACTGCGACCATCGGTGCATACTGCAGAAAGTTATCCAGGTGATGGGCAAACAAAGGATGATCTTCCTGAATTTCGGCTTTGGTACTAAAGTCCAGCTTCCTGATTGCGTTATTGCCCAGGGACAAAAGTCCGTAAGAAACGAATACTGCAGGGACAATAAATGACTTAAGTTTAGGCGGATTCTGACCGCGCATTTTTAGGATTGATTCCTGTTTTGCGACAACAGAATCCTGTTGCCCTGAGGGAATAGTCTGGGCTGAAACCAATCCAGGCAAAACAGTTACCAGGATAAGGATGTGGTTTTTAATGTAGCTTAAGAGTTTCATGTACTGATGTTTATAAACTCGCTTCCTGCGATTGGCAGTAAAGGAACAGCAGAATACTGAAGAAACTCTGGATTTGGGATCTCAGTTAAAAATAATCAGCAATGCTTAATATTACTTTTCCGAGTAATGATTTGTAAGCTGGACTATCAAGTTGTCCTGCTGCATGATGATTTTCTTATGGGCAAGTAAAAGCTTGTGCTGAGTTTTAACTATATCTTGTATTGAAGTAGTTTTGCCGGCATCCATTTCCGGGCTTTTCAGTACAGTAATCAAATCATCGGGTTCAAAAAACTGAAAGAAGTTTGTCTTCAAAAAAACGGAAATCTGAATCAGGGAATTGACGTCAATGGTTTCCATTTTGAAGAAATCTTTCAGGTAAACATTTTTATGGCGCATTGCCTTAACGAAATTACCATGAGAAAGGCCCTGCTTATTCATTTCCTTCCAGATTAGCATTCCAATTCGTTCTTTCATAGCAGTATAAGTTTCTCTTTGAAGGTTTATTATTGATGCATGCCGCCATTTTTAAAAAGGTCATAGGCAGTCTGATAGTTTGCAATCGCTCTATCCACCACATTTGAGGATAACCTAGCGGGTATTTGTTCGTTTTTTTCTTTATTATAGATATAGGTGTCTGCCTTTTGCTGCGGCCCAAGAATGACCAGGCTGTCCTGGCTCAGATAGGCGAGCTTTTGATAAGTTCCCAGCACTGCCCTGGGATGATAACCAGCATCGAGAACATTTTTACCATAAAGGTTACTTTGGTACGTCCATCCAAGCAGGCTAAATAAGGTTGGGTAAAGGTCAATCTGCGAACACATTTTAGAAATTACCTGCCTGCCATCCCGTGGAAGGTTAAGTATGATACAGGGGATATGATACTTGCTGATATCAATTTCATTTTTACCTGCACTGGAGGCACAATGATCTGCAACGATGATTATTACCGTATTTTTAAACCGGGGCCTCAGTTTGAGATGTTCAATAAATTTCCCAATTGCATAATCAGTATAGCGGACCGCTCCTTCCCTGCCGCTGCCCGAGAGCTGAGTGATTTCACCGGAGGGGTAGGTAAATGGACGGTGATTAGAGGTAGTCATAATAAAATCGTAGAATGGCTTCCCTTGCTTGTACTGCTGATCAGAACCTCTGAGAACTGCATCAAACAAATCCTCATCACTGATACCCCACGCATTTTCGAAATGTACCTGTTTATCTCCAATGATTGTCCTTTTCGTTTTATAAGTATCTCCCATTTTAAAATTCCTTCCGCGATCGGTAATGTCAAAACCATTGCTTCCAAAATATTCGTTCATATTATCAAAATAACCATCCCCGCCGTAGTAAAATGTCCGGTGATATCCTTCCTGTTCAAAAACGTGTCCTACGGTAAACAGGTTTTGATTGCCCGGCCTTCTCACGATACTACTTCCCGGAGTGGGTGGAGCAGATAAGGTTAAAGCCTCCATACCCCTTACTGTTCTGGTACCTGTAGCATACATATTGGTAAATGACACCCCGGTATCAGCCAAGGAATCAAGCACGGGCATTAGTTTTTGCTTATTGCCAAAATGCTGCATAAAATCTGCACTCAGGCTTTCTACGGTAATCATGATTATATTTGGCTTATATACTGGCCCCGGATTTGAAATAATCCTCCTGATGGAATGACCGGCTTTCAGAAAGCGACTGTTACGCTCTTTAAGTTCTGTCCTGATTACATGGTAAGCTTCATTCTTTGGCAGTAACGAATAAAAGTCGTTGTAACTGAGCTCATTATTTTTGAAGGCAGCAAAAAACGAATATATACCCGCTTTTGACAATTCATTCTGGTATCTGTTGGAACTGGTGTCAGCAAAAGAATTGCTTAGTAGAAGGGGTATACTAACTGTAAGTACCAACAGGCTTCCTGAGAAGACTGCTCTTGTCCTGAATGGTAATCTGTTATGAAATGCTAAAGTGAATACTTTCGCTTTGGCAAAAAACCAGATGAGTACCAGAACACTAAGCAATACACCAGCAATCAATAGCGGCAAGGGGTAAGATTCGTTGATATTATTGATTACTTCATAGGTATAAATAAGGTAGTCTACAGCAATGAAGTTAAAGCGGCTTTCAAATTCCTGCCAGAAGGTGATCTCCGCAAAGAAAGTGAAGAAAGAGATAAAAAGCAGCAGGAACAGCCAGGTGTAAGTGACCAGTTTATCGCCTTTTGTACCCGTCCACCTTGAAGGAAGCAGCAACAAATAGAGATTATAAACAGCGACCAGAAATAAGCCCACTGCAATATCATAAACAAAACCCAGGACATAAAGATGCACTATTGATAAAATACCAAAACTGGTTTTCGGCAGCGACACTAATAAAAGCCCTGTTCTAACTAAGAATGAACAAAATATGAAAGTCGCAAAGAACGAAAACAGTACACTGTACCTACCTCTAAAGATCATTTTAACAGATAAATTGATAATGAGGCAAGGTAAAATCCAATTCTGTACAAATTCTGGATTTAAGATATGCTGCTCCTGCTAAAACAACTCAAGCCCTTGTGGAAAATCACTTACTTGACAGATTGCGGCCTCAACTAAAATATCCCTGGATTAATAGGCAGGGATCTCCGGGTCTTTTGCAGAATCCTCTTTATGATCAAATTTCAGGTTTCCAAACCTATAACTGAAGGTAATACCTAAGGAACGGTAAGGAACTTGTCTTAAAGCATACTGCATGTTACCAGCCTGAATAATAGCAGTATTCTGATTGATATACTTATTGAAAGGATCAGTTGCACTCAGCCCTATACTTGCTTTTTTGTTCAGCAACTGCTTCCGTACAGCCAGGGTATAGAACAGAAAGGAAGCATTGGTACCCTGAATACCTACCCTTGGAGAATTGTAATTTCCAAAAACCTCAGCTGAAAGGTCTTTTGGGAATTGATAGGCTACGTTGAGGTTAATCTTATATTCAATTCCATCTGTATTCTGTTCAAGCCCTTTATAATTGAAGATGATCGCTTTGCGGATAATCATCCCGTTGGAACGCAAGGTAAGCTTACTGGTTAGCGGAACACTTAGATATACATTAGGGCCAAACCTGTTCTCGCCGCCGGTATTGATCCTGCTGGTGTATGAAACATTGGTATAAGTAATGTCCCCCTCTGAATAACTGGGATAGAAATCTGTAAAAGTTTTCAAATCGTCACCATTATGCCTGTAGAAAGCCGTAACATTCAATGAAGTTCCATCCTTAAACGATTTACTATAACCCAGTTCAAAATTATTGCCGATCTCCGGTTTAAGTGCCGGATTTCCGGAAGAAATATTATAGGGGTCACTGCGGTTGACGAAAGGGTTCAGTTCATCATAATCCGGGCGCTCCATCCGGCGGCTATAGCTGATTTTTAACGACTGCGATTCATCAATCTTTCTGGAGATTACCAGTGAGGGGCTCAGGAAACCAAAGTTGGGGATAGTAGTATTGGCAAAGTCAGTATGGTTGACCGTATATTCATATCTTAAGCCGGCTTTGATATCCAATGCGTTGAATGCTTTAAATGAAGTTGACAGGTAGTAGGCAAATATATTCCTGTCGTACTTAAAGCCGTACGACTGTAAAGGATCAGGAACGTAAGACTGCGACGGTGCATCATATAACTGCGCATTTATCACACTGCTGATGGTTTTCAGAAAGGCCTTTCCTCCCGTCTCTATGCTGAAGTCTTTGGTAACCGGATGCGTAAAATTAAGCTCGAAACCAGTTTCCCTTACCTTTCCTGGGCTGCTGCTGCTGGCTCCTGAAGATGGGGATACCGGGTTTGTATAATCCTGGATCTGGTTGAAGCTGGAATGATTGGTCTCTACATTGGACTGATACAGGAAATTAAGTTCCTGATCTTCCTTTTTGAACTTTTTCTTGTACCCGAGGCTCCACTGAATTGTGTTTCCATTAGCGCGGCTGCCTGCAGTACGGTTAGAACTGACATTTAAGGGCAAACCATCGCTGCCAAAAGAGCTCTGAAGCTGATCAGCCAGGTCCCTGCTGTTGTTAGCAGTCTCATTGTACCCCAGCGAAGCAGTCAGGTTATCTTTTGGGCTAACATTCCAGTCGAAACCGATTCCTGTCTGGTAACCATTTCTCTTCGCCCTGTTAGAGCCACTCTGGTTAAGTAAATCCAGGCCATCACTGTTAGTCAGCCGCTTCTCATTCAAAGAAGTTGTGTTGCTCTGCCTGTTGCCGCTAAAAAAAGTGTTTATCCCAAAATTGTTTTTACGGGCATTCAGGTTAAAAGACCCATTGCTCAGTCTTGTTCCTGCAGAAAGATTGACTGTACCATTTACGCCACTGACGTTGTTATCCTTTAATATGATATTGACTACACCGCCAGTACCCTGTGCATCGTATCTGGCACCGGGATTGGAAATTACCTCTATATTTTTGATCTGACTTGCCGGGATAGAGGCAAGTGCATCGCTGAGGCTCGCGCCAAATGTACTGGAAGGTTTGCCGTTGATCAGGAAGTTTATTCCGGGACTGCCCAGCAGCTCTACATTCCCATCAATATCCACAGTCAGCGTAGGTACCTTCTTCAGGACATCAATTGCCGAACCTCCCTGCGCACTCAGGTCATTTGAAGGATCATAGACAAGCTTGTCAATTTTGTTCTGCACCGTTGGTGTTTTACCTGTAATCTGAACAACGTTCAAAGCCTTCTCGGTACTAGTCAATGCAATACCCTGTAACGCCGCAACGGGTTTCAGCTGGCTGACGATGATGTGATCTGCAACGTAAGACCGGTATCCCATAAATCCTACGCTGATCCTGTATTCTCCATAAGGAAGGTTACTGACAGCGAAATAACCTTTTGGATCCGATGCTACGGTTTTTACAACAGTCTGGCTACCCTGGAGATAAACATTTACTGTTGCATAATCTATAGGGAGCTTTGTAACAGCATCTATAATTCTGGATGATATTTTTCCGGCGGCTGTTTGTTGCTGGGCCTTCAGACCAAAACACAGACAGGCAATAAAAAGGGATGTGAGCAGATATTTCATTATGCAGGGTTCTCTGAAGCAAAAAAACCATACAAATCTGTAGAGTTTCTGTAGGTGGGAACAGGGTCTTTAAACATCCCAGGTTACAGTGAAAACATGTTGCTGATCCGCGAAAGCGTATTGTATTTTTAAACCGGCATGCTCGCAGATTTGTTTCACGATTGACAGCCCAAGACCATTAGACTTGCTATACTGGGATTCTTTATAAAACCGGCCGAACAATCTTGTGGTATCCAGCCTATCCAGTTTAGCTGTATTTGCAATCCGCAATTTTCCGGGTACAAGTGTGATATCAATCTGCCCCTTTTCAGGGGTATGCCTGCCGGCGTTACTTAAAAGGTTATTCAATAAAATATCGATGAGCTCCGGATTGGCGATGATGCTGGCCGCATTTAAAACAGTATGAACGCTGATGTGGTTTCCTCTCCAGAATTCATTGAACTGCTCCAGTTTTTCTTCCAGTTTGTCCTTCAGACTGATCTGCTCTACACCAGTAAACTGCTGGTTCTCAATTTTCGCAAGTAACAGCAGCGACTGATTGAGTTTTGCAAGTCTCGTCACCGCGGCATAAGCACTTTTTAAGCTGTCGCTCTGTCCTTCTGATAAGTCCTCATCCTGAATGACAAGATCAAGCTTTGAGCGGATAATAGCGAGAGGCGTCTGTATTTCGTGTGAGGCATTTTCGGTAAACTCCTTCAAAATTCTGTAGTCGTCTTTAGCGCCGCTAATCGCCTGTGAGAGGATTGCGTTCATCACGGCAAACTCCTCAATATTTGTTTCAGGCAGTATGTGCGCCTGCTGGCTGCCCAATCTAAATCCCTTCATCTCATCCAGAGATGCATAAAAGGGCCGCCATAGCTTTTTCAATATCAAACGGTTGAGCAAAACAGTAATGCTGATCATCGCTAAGAGAATAACCAAAGTACTGTACACCAACGTTCTTGTGAGCAGTTTGGTTCCCTCGAGCGGTTTAGCAACAGTAACTTCATACCATACCCCATTCACGCGCTGTGAAAATACAATTAGCCTGAACATTTCAGATTTGCGGTCATCATGATTGTAAATCACTGCCTGGCTGATCACTTTTTCACGGTAATGTCCTGTTACATGGTATTCAACCTGCACCTCCTCAAAATTCTTAAAAACAGGCAGAGAGTCATTTTTACTTACATATTTATGTACCTGTTTTTCATATTTTCCCAGTGCCTCATCTACCTCATGGACAAGAACTTTACTCAGCAATATGTAATAAACAATACCCACAATTAAGAATAAGCCTGCCATTGCAGCCATACTTATGCGGTTATATTTTGTAAATAATTTCATCCTTTTTATTCTGATGGCATAATAAATTTATAGCCCATGCCATAAACCACCTTAATATAGTCAGGAGAACCGGCATTCATCATTTTTTTACGCAGGTTTTTAATATGGGAGTAAATAAAATCATAATTATCCGACATATCGATGTCATCGCCCCAGAGATGTTCAACAATTGCCTCTTTTGTTACTACTCTGTTCTTATTACTGATCAGGTATAGCAGCAGTTCATATTCCTTGCGCGTCAGGGGTACAGTATCCTTTCCGTACTTCAATGATTTATCTGAAATATCCAGCACAAATTCGCCAATCCTGATCTGATTGCGCCCGCCAAAAGATTTGCGCCTGATAATAGCAGAAACCCTGGCCCCAAGTTCCGGTAAATGAAAAGGTTTGGCCAGGTAGTCATCTGCACCTGTATTCAGGCCGATAATTTTATCATCCATCGAATTTTTTGCACTGACGATCAGTACCCCGTCAGCCTTATCCATCGATTTTAGCTCAGTCAGGATATTAAGGCCGTTTCCATTTGGTAATGTGATATCCAGAATAATACAGGAATACTCATTTAAATGGATTTTTTCAATTGCACTATGATAGTCATATGCAGCTTCACAGGTAAATTGTTCCGTGGTCAGATACTTACTGATACTATCCGAAAGTTCAGTTTCATCCTCTATAATTAATATCTTCATCCTTCTTTAATGTATTACCGGTATGGAGTAATTGTATGTACTATCTGACAAAGTAAGCATCAAAAACTGAATTTATTCTGATTTTACATCAGGAATTCCCAGGCCTCTGCATATTTGGACACTCGCATAAGTGTAGGAGCTGCCAATCATCACAAAGCCGCAGCTACAGGCGTATTGTTACATTCAAAATCGGGAAACTTCGATTTTTATTTTATTTTTGGTTATTCTCTGTAATGCCAACACCAACGATAAACTATAATATGAACTGATGAAAAAACTAATATTCATTCTCGGCCTTTGTCTGGCATTTGCTGTACAAACGAAAGCCCAAACCTATACACCCACGGCCGGAAATCTCGCCGCCAGAAAGACTTTTCAGGACCTGAAATTCGGGTTATTTATTCACTGGGGAATTTATAGTGAACTAGGGCGGGGCGAATGGGTGATGAACACCGACCATATCTCCTACAATAACTACAAAAAGCTTGCAGATTTTTTTAATCCGCAGTCTTTCAGTGCGCGCGACTGGGTTAGGTTTGCCAAGAATGCAGGAATGAAGTATATCACTGTCACTTCGAGGCACCATGACGGCTTCAGCATGTTTGGTACCAAAGAATCAGCCTATAATATTGTAGATGCTACACCTTACCACAAAGACCCTATGATGGAACTGGCTAAGGAGTGCGCAAAAGAAGGAATCGAACTCCACTTTTATTACTCGCTGCTCGACTGGGGCCGCCCCGACTATGCCTACGGGAGCAGGATTGTGGACGGTAAACCGGAAAAAGGCGATTGGGACAGCTACATCAGTTTTATGAAAAAACAGCTGACTGAGCTGATTACCAAATATCCGGGCGTAAAGGGTATTTGGTTTGACGGACACTGGGAACGCAAAAATGTGGACTGGCATTATGATGAAATCTATGGCCTGATCCACAAGCTGAACCCCTCAATTTTAGTAGGCAACAACCACCACCTTGAACCAAAACCCGGAGAAGATTTCCAGATGTTTGAAAAGGACCTTCCGGGAAATAACCTCACCGGCTTTAGCGGAGAAGCAAAAATCGGGGAACTGCCGCTGGAAACCTGCGAAACCATCAACAAAAGCTGGGGATTTGACCTGTCAGACAATAACTACAAATCTACAACACAACTCATACACTACCTTGTAGGTGCTGCAGGGAGAAACGCTAATTTCCTGCTGAATATCGGCCCTATGCCTGATGGAAAGATCCAGCCGGAATTTACGGATACAATGGCTATCGTAGGAAAATGGGTGAAACAGAACGGCGAAAGTATTTATGGTACCCGCGGAAATATTGTTGCACCGCAGCAATGGGGTGTAGTTACCTATAAAAACAAAACCTTGTATACGCATATCATGGTCTGGCCGCAGGAGAACTATATTTTTATTCCGAAATTAAAGGCAAAGATCAGTAAAGCTGTACTGCTGGCCACAAAAACTGCTGTGAGGTATAAACAACAGGAAGAAGGTGCGTTTCTATATTTAGATGGAATTAAACCCGCCCCTTACGATACTGTAATCCAGCTGACTACAAATTAAAATTTACCAGAGCCGGCAGAATAACCTGCGGTATTAAACTGAATATATGATAAAGCCCCTGAGGATCATTTGCCTGCTGTTTTTGCTGAAGCCACTCTCCGGCAGCGGACAAGAAACGAATAAGGTACAGAAACAAGCAAAGACATCTTTCAGCTACGATTTTAGCAAGGGTAAAGCGGGTAAAAGGAGCATAAAGGTAAGTCCTGGAGACCTTTACTCAGCAGCAAAAGGTTATGGATATGATCTGGGTACTCAACCGGGAACCCAGGCCTTTTATTTTTCAGTACAGGTACCGGAAGGTAATTATAGTGTTACCCTGAAACTTGGAAACCCTGCAAGCGCAACCCTCAGTACCGTAAAGGCAGAATCCCGCCGGCTGATGCTTGAAAATGTATCCACTGCCCCCGGAAAGTATATCACCAAAACATTTACCGTCAATATCAAAGACCGCAAAATAGCCGGTGGCGGACAGGTAAGCCTGAAACCCAGGGAACTGACCAAGCTCGACTGGGATGATAAGCTTACTCTTGAATTTGATCTGCAAAGCACTGTACAGAGTATCGACATCCGTAAAACTGACGATCAGGTAAATGTTTACCTGGCAGGCAACTCTACTGTGGTAAACCAGGATGAAGAACCATGGGCTTCCTGGGGACAGATGATTCCGCGCTTCTTTAAACCCGGGGTAGCCATCGCCAATCATGCCGAGTCAGGTTTATCCCTGGGCAGTTTTATCGGCAGTAAACGACTGGAGAAAATACTGAGCATTATCAAACCTGGTGATTATGTGTTTGTTGAGTTCGGACACAATGACGAAAAGGAGAAAGGCCCTGAAGACGGCCCCTATAAGTCTTACACTGCGCGCTTGCACCTGTTTGCAAAATCCGTAAAAAGCAAAAATGCCCATCTTGTTATTCTTACCCCTACCGCCCGAAGGTCATTCAATGCTGCCGGAGTAATGGAAAATTCTCATGGCGATTACCCTGACGCAGCCAGAAAGGTGGCTCAGGAAGAAGGACTTCCCCTTATAGACCTGACGGCAATCACAACGAAACTGTATGAAACGCTGGGTCCCGAAGGTTCAAAAAAAGCATTTGTGATTTATCCCGAACAGCAGCTGAACGACAATACACATTTTAACCCCTATGGAGCCTATGAAATTGCGAAGATCATAGTACAGGAGATTAAAACCAAAGTACCTGAGCTGGCAGCGCATCTTTATGCAGTGCCAGCTTTTGATACCGCACACCCTGATCCTTTTGCCTTATTTAGCTGGCCGGCAAGCCCTAAAGCCAGCCTTGTAAAGCCCGACGGGAATTAATAGTTTTTGAAATGCAGAACGTGCCCCGATAAAAACCCCTTTATTGGGGATTTTTTTTTAGAAGGGGAAACCTCTCTTTTGCCAGGAACATTTAGGAATATGGTGATAAGAGTTACCATGCATGTTTAAGCATTTCAAAAATCAATAAAACCCTTATGAAAGTCTCAAAAAACAATTTTTCTTTCTTCAAACTGGCAGGTGTTGCCGTATTGGTAATTACGCTGATGATCGGTAGTGCATGCAAAAACGATGATGACATTCCTCCATTGCGACAAGCCAAAGTAAAAGTCATTAACGGTATCTATGATAATCCGGGTTATGTGATCAAAGTAAATGGTAAAATACTTAGCAGTACTCCGCTCGCCTACAGGAAATCAACAGCATACACAGCTATCCCAGCCTCTGGTCAGGTATTAACTGCAACAGAACAAGGAACCAATAACGTGGTTGTAAGCAGCAAACTAAAGATAGCAGAAGGTACAAGTGCTTCATTTTACCTTGTTCCGCAAACTGCAACATCCAAAGCTACCAGCTTTCTGATCGCAGACGACCTGAATAATGTTACAGCGAACAAAGCTAAAGTCCGTTTTGTGAACCTGAGCCCCGATTCAGAAAACCTCGATTTGCTTGTAAACGGTAAAACAGTTAAAACCGCAACAGGCATTGGATTTAAAGAAGCAACTTCGTTTGTTGAAATAGATCCTGTACAGGGAGCAACATTTGAAATCAGAAAAACCGGTACAGACCAGATCCTGGCTAAGTCTGCAGCAGTAGATGTGAAAGAAGGCCAGTTTACAACCCTTTGGTCTGTAGGGCCTCCGGTACAAACCAAAAGAGGTACACAGATTGCACTTGGAGTAATAAACAATCAGTAAATAACGGGCAATTTAATTACGACGGCCATTCCTGATTGCAGGCCCCATACCAATTTGGGCCTGAAACCAGGGATGGCCTTTTATTTTAAGCTGAATATCAGGTTGCGCAAACGCTGGTTAAGGCTGCTTTTTAAAATGTAGCCCGAAGCTCCTGCAGTAATCAGCTCAAGAATCCGCTCTTCATCTTCAAAGACTGTCTGGATAAGAATGTGTATTTCCGGCAACTCCCTTTTTAATTGTTTGATGGTATCAATTTCCGGAATTTCAATATCCATCAGGATTACATCCGGTTTGGACAGCAGCACTTTTTCCACACAGTTCAGCGCATTGCCATAACTGCCTACCACCTCAAATGAAGGGTCTGTTTTTAACAGTAAAATAATACTGTTCCGAATGTTTTTGTTATCATCAAAAATTGCTATACGAGTCCTCATGTCGTTTGATTTTAATATATGACAAATATTTATAATTCTACTTTATCCTTACCAGCAGCTGAACAACCGTCCCTGAACCAGGCCTGCTGCTGATAGATAGTTTTGCCTTGAGCTCTTCAGCCCGCAACCTGATATTATTCATTCCGTTTCCTCCCATTGATCCTGTTACGTCACCGCTATAATCGGCATCTGATACAAAGCCAATACCATTATCCTTGATCAGCACCTCAATCGTATCATTCACTACTTTGAGCTCCACTTCCAGGTTTTTACATTCTGAGTGTTTGATGGCATTATTTATCGTCTCTTTCAGAATCAGGTACAGGTTTTTCCGGATCCAGGTTGTCGCAATGTTTTCCTGACCTTTAAGACTATGTTTAAAACTGAAATTGATATTTTTTACATTACACAAAGGCCTTGCATAACTTTCGATCCTGGATATGATACTGATCAGGTTATCATTTTTAGGATTGATAGCCCATACGATATCTGCCATATCATTGATCATTTCATTTGCCGTAACGCTGATGGTTTCCAGGATATTATTTAACTGGTTTGCCTTCTCCTGCCCCTGGTAGATCCTGGCCACCTCGCTGTACACAGAAATACTGCTTAAGGTAGACCCGATCTGATCATGCAGGTCCTGGGCTATTCCATTCCTGATGGCCTGTTGCTCCAGTAAGTTATTTACCCGGTACTGGTAAAAGAAATAGGCTATAGTACAGGTAATAAAAATCATGAGGACAGAAAACCACCACCTTAACCAGAATGGAGGATTGATGATGATGACTATCGACTTATAGTTTGATAAATCATCTTCCTTCCAGTTGCTGGCCTTCACTTTGAAACGATATTTACCGCCTGAAAGGTTGGAGTAGTTTGCAAAATTATGCTTGCCTGCCCGGATCCAGGATTTGTCGGCCCCTTCCAGCATATAAGAATAAGTAACGTTTTCGCCGGTATACTCCGGGGCCGAAAATTCTATGGAGAAAAAATTCTGGGAGTAATTTAAAACTATAGTTTTTTGGTTGAGCCAGTGACTGAACGACTTGTTGAATACCTTAAAGTCGGTAAAAAACACTTCAGGAGAAGTGGTTATCCCGTCAATTTTTTCAGGATCGAATGAGATAAAATAATTGATCCCCGCAGCATACATGTGGCCCTGTTTGTCATTATAAATAAAGCCCCTGAGCCCTTCTGAGCTTTGCAGGAAGGGAAGCTCATAACTCGAGTAAATTTTTGTGCCTGTATCATATTTATGTACCTGACCGTTGCAGATCATCCACAGGTTATTATTGCTGTCTGACGTTAATCCCTCTATTAGATTGCTTGAAGAACTGATATGCGTGAACTCTCCCCGCTTTCTGTTAAAGAAATTGAGGCCTCCGCCATAGGTGCTTACCCAAAGATCGCCTTTTTTGTTCTCCAGGATATCCTGTACATTATCACCGCTAACCGAGTATCTGTTTTTAATATCAGTTGAAAAATATTTGATAGGCGGATTGCCATTCCGCTGCCAGCTCCCCAGGCCAAATTTATTGGTAGCCAGCCAGACATCGCCTTTGCGGTCTTTATAGATTTTCCGTATCAGGTTATCTTTGATGTTGAACCTGGCAATGATATTCTTTTGCGGATCAGCCCTTGATATCCATTTACTGTCCTGCAAATCATAATATGCAACATGATGGCCATAGGGCGATACCAGCAGTACCGGATGTTTGTCGATCGTATCGCGCACAATAGAAACAATGCGCGAACTGAACAGTTTGGACATTACAGGATCATCCTCCGTATGAGGAAGTTCCGTCACCGTGTTGGATTCAGGATGGTATTGAAACAAAGTATAATCAGTACCAATGTAAAAGGTATTGTCCTTGTCTATAAAGAACTTTGTAACGGCAAGTTTCTGTCCTTTATATTTTACCTCTCTGTGCTCCAGCAAATTGCTTTCAGGATCTTTGGTAAATATGCCTTCACTGGTACCAATCCATAGTTTTTTCCCGGCATCTTTATAAAAATCGTACACTACAATATTGTTACTGCTTGTTTTTGGCAGCCAGTATCTGACGAAAGGAGAGAACAGTGGATTATACTTGTTCAGCCCGTTATCTGTACCCACCCAAACTACACCTTTATGGTCAATATACACCACATTGGCGTGATCATTAGTCAGTGTACCTTCAATAAAAGGATGATGCCTGAGGTTATAAACCTGATGTGTGAAACGGTTATATACCGTTAGCCCGGTGTTTTTACCTGCCATCCAAACCTGGTCATTGTTGTCTTCGGCAAAGGAAACAAACTCATCAGCCGGAATCCCTGCCGGCGCATTTTCCGGGGTAACACCAAGATCAAGCGGGTTCGACGGCGAATAGTTATAGACTTTATTGTCCCATGATCCCAGCCAGAATGTTCCGGTTTTGTCCTTATAAATTGCAGGTACAGCACTATGTGCTAAACTGCCGTATAAATTATAATAACGTCTGTCTTCGCGGGCCATCAAAGTTTTTGTATTGATCTTTAGGAGGCCTACGCCGGCACGCCCAACCCATAATATATCCTTATCACCTTTTGCAAATGACAGAATCCATTTTGCCCCTCCGGGTACGGGAACATCAAATTTTTCTGTTTTCTTATTGAACCTAAGAGCATAACTGTCACTGCTGGCCAGCCATAAGTTGCCCTGGGCATCCTCTGTGATTTTGTTGATGCCATTTTCAGCTATACTTTTGGGGTTATTTCTATCATGCTTAAATTGCTTAAACTGCCTCAAAGGGGGCAGCCTGTAATCATATCTTGTGATTCCGCCATCTTTTGTTGCAATCCAGAGCAGCCCGCTTTTGTCTTCATAAAGATCTGTAATGATATTCCCGGAAAGTCCGTAAGCTATTTTTGGTTCGCTCCTGAAGACGGTGAAATATCTGCCGTCATATCGGTTTAAACCATCCTCAGTGCCAAACCACATAAAACCCCGCTTGTCCTGCAGGATACAGTTGATTTTTTTATGTGACAGCCCCTTTTCTGTTCCTATTTTTGTAAAATACGGATCAAACCTTTGGGCTAAAACAGTATGACACAAAAGGATGCCAATTAAAAAAAATCTTATATGCATGGTAAACACAGCTGCTGCTATTCAAATATTTGAGAAAAGTAGCTATTATTTAATGGCAGGAACATCCCCTTTAACGGGGATATTTAAATAATAATTTCTCAGTCATAAAAAGCTGTTTCAATTCAAAAAAATCAGCAGGCTATACAAAAGCAATATAATTGCATTTACATTTGCGGCATGAAATCATTTATAAAACATGACAGACTGGATCACCTGGGAATAACAGCTTCTATCGCCTGTGCGGTACACTGCGCTGCATTGCCCTTAGCGATTACTGCGCTGCCCATGCTTGGACTGGAATTTTTAGCAAATATCTGGGTAGAGATTTCAATGATTTGCCTTTCCCTCCTGATAGGGATTTTGTCCTTACGCCTCTCTTATCCAAAACATCAGAAAGTGTTACCGGTATTGATACTTGTGATGGGTTTTCTATTCATAGGAACCGGGCATTTCGTATTTGAACGCCTGGAAGCGGTAATTGTGCCTATCGGTGGGTTTACCATTGCGGCGGCGCACCTGCTCAACTGGAGGTACAGCCGCAGCTGTAAACATCAATAAGATTTTTGCTGGTAACTTCCAAACAGCTTGACCAGCCTGTCCGGATAGTTTGAAATGATGCCATCTACACCCAATGCACCCAGGGCCTCCATATCTTTTACCTCATCTACCGTCCATGGCAGAATCTGCATTTTCATGGCATGCACTTTATCAACCATGGCTTTATCTACAGAGGTATAATATGGGCTGTAAATATCAGGTGTAAAACCAAGTTTTTGGAGGTCTGCATCCACTCCACCTTTTCCATAAGCCAGTATCGCCTGTTTCACCTTTTTTAAACCTGCAGAATCAAGTCCCTGTTTATTCAGCTCTGCTGTCAGGTCCATCTTACCGAAAGCCAGTAATGAAAGCCTGATTTTTGGTTCCCTCTGATGCAGGATCTGCAGTGTCCTGATATCAAAGGACTCTACAGTCAAACGTTTGCCCAGGTTCTTAGGACGGAGTACTCCCATCATTGCAGCAACAAAAACATCCGGTTTAGGATTGTAAATACCATCTCCTGCAGGAGAGATTTTTGTCTCGATGTTATAAAAAACAGGTTTAAGTTTATTCTTTTTTACATAGGCTTCTACGCTGTCAATCAGATCGCCCAGCAAGGGCCTGTAGGTTTTCATTTTTACCTGTTGCGGGAAATGAGGGTGCGGCTTGCTCCCTGCATCAAAACGGCTGATACTGTCATAGTTCATCTTGTACAGTGCCATTCCCATCTGTTCTTCTTTGCTGATATCAGTGCCGTCAGGCTTACGCATAAAATCAGAAGCCATATAGGCATCATGTGAAACTACAACTTTGCCATCAGCAGATATCACTACATCAAGCTCCAGTGTTTTTGCGCCTGTTTTAATACCATTGAGCATCGCAGGAATTGTATTTTCGGGCATCAAGCCCATTCCGCCGCGATGTCCCTGAACATCTAATTTCTGTTGTCCAAAAGCAGTTCCTGCAACCAGGATCACTGCACCAAGTGTAATAAATATTTTTTTCATAGCCAGGTTTTTCACAGCGCTAAACTACTGAACATCCTGTTTGATAAAGGTTAAGGCAATATTAAGTCATTGATATGCGATTAATTCAGGAATTTATAAGGTTAGGCATAACAATTGAACAAGTACTGAAGCAGCCTTATTTTAGCCGATGTTCAGGAACTATACAATTGATAAATTACATGCCGGTCACTATTCTGAAATTCTGAATGTCTGGGAAACCTCTGTGAGGGCAAGTCACGATTTTTTAAATGAAGCCGACATACTGACTTATAAATCGGTTATCGAAAATACCTACCTGAAGCAGCTGCAGTTATTCGGTGTGCGTATAGAAAATCGCCTTCTTGGGTTTATTGGCGTGGGCGACAAATCTATCGGACTCCTGTTTGTCCTGCCAGACACTCATGGAATGGGCATAGGACTCTCGCTTGTAAACTATGTATACCAGCATCTGCACATCACCGAAGTGGATGTAAATGAGCAAAATACCAGGGCCTATGATTTTTACAGGCACCTGGGCTTTGAGGTAACTGAAAGGTCAGAAACAGATGCCATAGGAAAGCCCTATCCTGTACTATCCATGAAACTGGGCGCGTAAATCCTCACCTA
>Ga0308163_10000732_pt1 | contig 47238 bp, 40 predicted proteins | sample PhyTR1_FD_201037 | JGI IMG/M metagenome (GOLD analysis project Ga0308163, IMG submission 201037) | Phyllosphere microbial communities from UC Gill Tract Community Farm, Albany, California, United States - DLSLT.R1 | ecosystem: Host-associated > Plants > Phyllosphere > Unclassified | place: USA... | reverse complement strand
CACTCATAAAATCAGTCTCGCCAGGTTTTCGGCAATAGCCTTATTGAGCTTCGCTTCTTCCACCAGCTGCGCCTCAAACTCAGCCTTTAGCGCAACCAAACGCTCGGCAAAGTTAAAGTCGTCCTCCTCGTCGGGCAGACCAACGTAGCGACCCGGCGTCAGTACATAGTCCAGCTCCGCGACCCGCTCCAGCGGCACCGAGGCGCAAAAGCCTTTTACGTCTGCATAGTCACCTTCGCCGGTCCGCCAGGCATGGTAGGTGTCGGCGATTTGCTGGATATCTTCGGGGCTAAGCTCACGGGTACGACGGTTGATCAGATGGCCCAGGTTGCGGGCGTCGATAAACAGGATTTCACCTTTGCGTAGGTGTCCATTGCCGCGGGCGCGGTTCATAAACCACAGCGCCGCAGGGATCTGAGTGTTCAAGAACAACTTGGCCGGCAGGTTAACGATACAGTCGATCAGGTTGCCTTCGGCGATCAGTGCCTTGCGGATCTCGCCTTCGCCGCTGCTCTTGCTGGTCAGCGCCCCCTTGGCCAGCACCACTCCAGCACGCCCCTCGGGCGCCAGGTGATGGACGAAGTGTTGCAGCCAGGCGAAGTTGGCGTTGCCCGCTGGCGGAGTACCGTATTGCCAACGGCCATCGCCACGCAGCAACTCGCCGCTCCAGTCGCTAACGTTGAACGGTGGGTTGGCAATAATGAAGTCGGCTTTCAGGTCTTTATGTGCATCGTTGAGGAAGGAGCCTTCGTTGTTCCATTTGACCTGAGAGGAATCTATGCCGCGAATGGCGAGGTTCATCCGCGCCAGTCGCCAGGTGGTCTGGTTACTCTCCTGACCATAGATGGAGATATCATTGACCCGACCCTGATGTTCTTCGATGAATTTCTCCGACTGCACGAACATGCCGCCAGAGCCACAGCAAGGGTCGAACACTCGGCCTTTGTAAGGCTCCAGCATCATCACCAGCAGCTCGACTATGGGACGGGGGGTGTAGAACTGGCCACCCTGCTTACCTTCGGCCAGGGCGAACTCGCCGAGAAAATATTCGAAGACATGGCCGAGCACGTCGGCACTGCGGCTCTTGGCGTCGCCCAGAGCGATATTGCCGACCAGGTCGATCAATCCGCCGAGGCTGGCGGGGTCAAGGTTCTGCCGGGCGAACACCTTGGGCAATACGCCCCTGAGCGAGGGGTTTTCCTTCTCGATGGCATCCATGGCGGCATCTACATGCCTACCAATATCGGGTTGCTTGGCCATGCTCAGCAGATAGAACCAGCGGGCTTCGAGCGGTACGAAGAAAACGTTCTCGGCTTGGTACTCGTCCTTGTCCTCGGGATCCGCTCCGGCGTACTCGCCTTTGCCGTCTTTGAGCTTGGTGTACATTTCCTCGAACGAGTCGGAGATGTACTTGAGGAAGATCAGGCCGAGTACCACGTGTTTGTACTCAGCGGCATCGATGTTCTTGCGCAGCTTATCAGCGGTTTTCCAAAGCTGCTTTTCTAACGGTTCTTCTTTGCTTGGTTTAACTGCTGTCGGCGTAGCCATTGTGATTCATTATCCGGTTGCGAAAATAAAGGGTTGACTCGAGATCGCTTAACGTACTGGGTGTCAGACCATCACTCGGCATGGCGAGCATGCTGGACCGATGGCAATCCAGGTCGCTACCCAGGCGTCCTAGTCTCGCTCACCGCGTAAGCATTGGGGACGCGTTAATTATGACCCAGCCTGGGCCAGATGCTGGGTTGCTACCCACCCTTCCTAACGCTAATCAGTCACGAATCATACCTTTGATAAGAGCATGCTCGTAAGTCATCGTAAAATTTACAAGGTCAGTTTTTAGAACAAGGCATAAATCGCGAAGCTGCACCGTATCCGGCCGCCTCATCTCTCTTTCCACATCACTCATGAACGATTATGGCCTCCCTAACGCAGCGGAGCACTGCGCCTGGGTCATCCCTGATTCAACGCGCATGCGCTTCAGCACCTGCAGAAAGATCACGTGCTCACGTCGATAGATAGCCTGGGGCATAGCCGTATCTGGGGAGGGTGCGACCGATCGGGTCATATCTGCTTTTGGGATATCTTATTTTCAGTTATTTGTCTCGACTCACTTGGTTTAGGAGGCAGCATGGGACCGATATGGGAGCTTTTTCGAGTGGCATGGGCGGTTGAGTGTTTACCGGTCGGTAGCTTCGGCTTGTCGTAGCGGCTTTCTGTGGCGTCAACCTGCCATTTTTTGGGGTTGGGCATCCATGACGCTGTCGCTTTTTCCGCACAAAACGCTAAAAACCTCGAATTATATGGAGTCCCAGGCGGGATCGAATCTGCAACCTTCCCCTTAGAAAGTGAACGGGCGCCATTATGAATTTCGTGATCCGCTGGTTTTGCGCGTGACAAGGTTTTCGTCAGAACATCGGTACGATGTGAGTTCCGGAGAAACCTGTCCGGTGCAACTTTCAGCTGAACGGTATTCCAATCGGTATTCCAGCCAAAAAACTTAAAACATATTATCCATCTAAATCAATAGTATAGACCACCATTTCAACTTACCCCGGCCCACCAAACAAATGAAAGACGTCCTAGGGCGTCTTTTTTTGTGCCTCGGATTTATAAACGCGGACTCAGGTGCATAGCCCAAGCGGCAAAACCACTCAGCCCGCCCCGATTGCCATCCGAAGACCGCTCAAGTCACAACGCGCCACGCTTGAGACGCCCAAAGCCCGCATGATCGCCCTTCGCCAATTCCAATATTCCGCTTGATCCTCTCAGAGCCGGAGACCGAACCCTTTACGGACCCAACACCCGACAACGCCAACCCGCTTAGCACATTCACCAACTGACTCGCACCCCTAACGTCCCGCTTCCACCTTCAAGGGCCTGGCTGTCGAGGTGGGTGTCGTAATCCACTGCCAGATACAGGCTGACGCTCGACGATACTTTTGCCACAACCCCCACTCCAACGTCAGCGGAAGATGACTTGTGCTCGCTCTTGATCCGGTCCACGCCGTTGTAAGTCACGGTGTCTTTACCGCCGAAGGTGTGCCAGGTATTGGCGCGCAGGTAGGGTTCGACCGGGAGGTTGTTGACTAGATACCGTCCCTTGAGGCGCGCGCCGACTCGGCCGGTCCAGTAGTCTTGGGAGTCGAATGACACATCGGAGATGCCGTCGTTCTGTTTGTCCAGATCGATGCTCTGATGAATGACCTGCACTTGCGGCTCCACGACCCAGTGTTCAGAGACCGGCAACGGATAACCGCTCTCCAGCGACAGTGTGACCGCGCGACCTTCGGTGTCGAGCTTGATGCCTCGATCAGACCGGTTGTTGCCGCTAAGCCGAGTGCCCATTGCCACGGCATCGAGGTACCAGCCCTTTGGATCGACGAGGGTCCAGTAGGCACCGAAATGGTCGCCCTCCATCTTCAGATGCCCCGCCTTGCGATGCTGGAAGCCTTCGGCGAATCCGTCGACATCGCCTCGCAGTCGGCTCTGCCCGACGAAGAATCCGCCGCGTTGCCGTTGGCCTGAGTCGGTGACGGCAGCGTAGAGGTCATGGCCGATCTGGTAACCCTGCGTCGAACCGTCAAGGCGTGGCGATACGGTGCCCGACCAGCTCTTTTTAAAATCACTGCCATAGATCCGTGCCCATCCGGCCGGAACACCTCCCGTTTCAGTGAGCAGGCTTTGCTCGCCCTGTCGGTCGTGGAAGGTCCCGAGCGCGGACAAGTTCATCATGTGTGCCGCCGGAACGACAACTGAATAGACCGGAACCTCAAGGCGATAAAGGGGAATTGCCTCGGCTCCTGGTACGGCCTGCGGAATTGGAGGGGTAGTGGTCGAGGGCACCGGCGAGGTGCTTGCCACTGCGGTGGCGTCAGAGGTCGCAACCGCGGCCGGTGCAACCGGCGTTGCGGTCGGCGGCTCGACAGCCGGCTCATCCGCACTCACCGTCGGCGGCGCCACGGCCACTGGCACAGTGGGCTGGGGGATCACAGGCGCTGCCGGAGGGATCGGAATAGCCAGCGGGGCGACCGCCACAACTGAGGATCGCAAGTACCAGTTGTTCTCGGTACCGGCTGTCACGCCACCTTTGAACAGGTAGTACTGATAGGCGCCCGCCGACACGGATCCTTTCAGCGCAAAGGCATCGCTGCTGCTGGTCGCCCCATTGGCGGCCTGAACCACTTCGATACCGCTGGCCTGAGTCAGCCCACCCAGCCCTCCCAGATTGGTGATGCCCAATTGGGTATTGCCGCTGATCGTGCCTTGCGACACCACCAGCCGGTCGGTTGCAGCGCTGTCGTCGCCCAGCGTCGCCTGCAGCAATAACTGACCGTTGCTGCCCACGTAGTTGCCGAACACGCTTAGCGTATCGCCAGCAAACGTGCTACGGGAGGTCATGTCGATCACGCCAGCGTTATTAAGCGTCGCGAGATCGCCTGCTACGTAAGGCCGCACCGCTCCCTGCACTGAAAACAGCGTACTGCTGCTGTCGATGTTGAAGCTGCCAGTGCCGGTCGCACTGTCCCCCAGAAAGAAATCGCCGTTCAGATCGTAGCGCGACTGGTTGGTGAGGCTGACTGTCTCCCAACCGATGTAACGTGACGGCGTGGCCGATGAGGTTCCGATGAAGGTCAGCGTGTCTGTGCCCAACCCCCCGTCGATCAAAGGTGTCGTGTTGAGCGTGCTCTCCGTGAGGTTGGCAATACGTGCAGTGTCGTTGCCATCGCCCATCAGCACGGCGGACTGGATTTGCCCGCCACCGTCCCAGTCGAACGTGTCGTTGCCGAAACTGGTGCGGATTTGCCCGGAGATGATCCCGCCGGTCACGCGGATGCTGTCGTCTGCGCCACTCACGCTGATGTTGCCGCCGATGCTGCCGCCGGAAACAATGACGGTGTCGCGACCGAACCCGGTGACCAGGTTCCCGATGATCCGCCCGCCCGACATGTCAAAGATATTGTCATCCAGCTTCATGTCCACACGGCCAATCGTGCCACCGCTCAGTGTCGCTACATCGCCATCTTCGAACGCCCCGATGATGGTACCGCCGCTCATGAAGAACACATCGCGCGTGTCGCCTTGCGATAACGACAGTATCGATCCGCCTGTCATCAGAAAGTTATCCGGGCCGTCGCCTTGCAAGACCGCGCCCGTGATCGTACCGGCACCAATACGAATGGTGTTTGCGCCATCTCCCAGATCGATACCGCCTTGTATGTTTCCGGAATCCATTGACAGTCGGTTTATCCCGCCGCCAAGCACAATATTGCCGACGACAGTACCCGTCCCACTGACAGGAAACGTTAATGTGTTGTTGCCCAGTAAATCCGTAAAACCCGGGCTGGCACCGCTGTCGCAGACATAGCTGTCATTGCCCGGCCCTGGTATCAGGGTACAGGCGGCTTTAATCTCCGTGGCTGGCAATAACAACATGGATACGCAAGACAGATAAAGAATATTGCCGACGCTCGCCCGAGCGGGCTTTTTCATCAGGCGTACTCCTACGGGTATAACCCGAGGCGGTTTTACTTCCTTTTAGATAACAGTGCGGTTCCTGTGCACCCGCACTGAATAATTGCTCCTTTGCTTATTTATCTAAGAGCACGTTTTGCCTTACGTCAATTATCAACAGGCCGTTTGGAAGATGCTATCCAGGGAAAAGCGAACGATGGCGGTGGGTAATTGTGGAACCCGACATGCAGTGTTGCTGCCTGCATCCACGCATAAGAAGGAGACACCGATGGTTACTCACTTCAAAGTGTCAGGCATCTGGCGTGCGGTCATCACGGCGCAAACTTGAGTTCGAGCACCGACCTTAAAAGCGTCAAATGCCGCTCCTGCCGTAACACCGACGCCTATAAAGAAGCCCAACGCAACAAGCGCAATGCCACACGCAGAGCCGCATGCAAATCAAAATCACCTCATACCGCCACCGACTGGCGCGCCGCCTGGACCGAGCGCCTGACAGCACTGCCTGGCATACACCGTCTGCCACGCGGGCTTGGCGGTCAGCCCAGCGTCTGAGACGCCTGTTTTACGGCTGCCAGCTGCGCTTCATGAGCCACTTTGACGCACGGGGCGCAGGTTGTGACAACGTTAACAACGGCGTAGACTCCGCCTCATCTGGTCGTACCCTCCCATACTCATAATATTCTGCTGACTGCACGCACCGCACAGGCTTCGAGCCTCGCGCGGCGTTTTTGCTTGTTGGCGTTTTGTATGTGTGAGCTCGGCGGCCCTGACGGCTCGAACCTTTACCTTGAGGCTGACGTTCCTTTAATGAACACCACTGATGCTCGCACTGGAAGTTGGCTCAGCGTTATCGCGCTGGCCCTTGCGGCTTTTATCTTCAACACCACCGAATTCGTGCCGGTCGGACTGCTGAGCGCGATCGGCCACAGCTTCGACATGACTACCGCGCAAGTCGGCCTGATGCTGACGGTGTATGCGTGGATCGTGTCGCTGACCTCGTTGCCAATGATGCTGATGACCCGCAACATCGAGCGGCGCAAATTGCTGACCTTCGTGTTCATCCTGTTTATTGCCAGCCATGTGATGTCGAGCGTAGCGTCCAGCTTCGGCATGTTGCTGGTCAGCCGGGTCGGCATTGCCTTGGCTCACGCGGTGTTCTGGTCGATCACCGCATCGCTGGCGGTGCGCGTCGCCCCGGCGGGCAAACAGGTTCAGGCGCTGGGCCTGTTAGCCACCGGCACGTCGCTGGCGATGGTGTTGGGTATTCCGCTGGGCCGCGTGTTGGGCGAAGCGTTGGGCTGGCGCACAACGTTCCTGGCCATTGCCATCGCGTCGGGCCTGACGGTGCTGGTGCTGATCAAATCGCTGCCGCTGCTGCCGAGCCAGAACTCAGGTTCTCTGCGCAGCCTGCCGATTCTGTTCAAGCGTCCGGCGCTGGTGTCTCTCTATGTGCTGACGGCGCTGGTCATCACCGCGCAATTCACCGCCTACAGCTACATTGAGCCCTTCGCCGACGTCGTCGCCAAGATGAGCGGCGAGATGACCACCATTATTCTGTTGCTGTTCGGCGGCGCCGGCATTCTCGGCTCCATCGTGTTCAGCCGCTACAACAACCGTTACCCGCGGGGGCTGTTGATCACCGCCATCGCGGCCATCGCGCTGTGTCTGATTCTGTTGTTGCCTTTGTCCGGCAAGGCCTCATGGGTCGCGACCTTGAGCGTTGTATGGGGCATGGCGATCATGTGCTTCGGCCTGGTGATGCAAGCCAAGGTACTGGCGATGGCGCCGGATGCAACCGATGTCGCGATGTCGTTGCACTCGGGCATCTACAACATCGGCATCGGTGGCGGCGCACTGCTGGGCAGTGTCGTAATCAGCCAGTTGGGCATCGCCAACATCGGCCTGGTGGGCGGCCTCGTGGCGTTCAGCGGACTGGTGCTGGCCGGGCTGGCGACCTATCGCTACGGCGAGACCCTTCGCGCGTGAAGGCTCGGCAGCAGCTGTAGCAGTGGAGCTGCCCGCGTTTGCGCCGTGTCGGACGCCTTGGCGAACCTGACACGGAGTGCTGCGGGATTAACGCTGCGTTGCCAAGTTCCGCCCGTACCATCATTCCTGTCGATAACCAACATTCCTGCGTTTGCCTTCCGCTCAAATTTCAGGGGCGTACTATCACCTCACACCCAAACACGAACTGAGGGCAGGAAAAATGGTTATTCATCTTCTGACTTGCTTGACGCTGACTGCTTTCACCAGTTACGTCGTCGCCCTCAAACTCTTCGCTCTGGAACCCGTGCACGTCACGGCGGACGAAGACAGTCATCGTGTTATGGCACGGGCCAACTAAGGCCCAAGTAGCTGACACTTATCAGCACTTTTTACCTTTCAACTTTCTGTTTGATGCGGAGCACTCGACATGACCCGAGACGTCACCCTGCACGTTAGTTTTCCCAAATTTGGTAATAACTATTACTCACAACATGTCGTCGTTCGTAAAAACCGTCACAGCCTGATTGAAGACAAGCGCTTCGATGCCTTCATGATGCCGTCGGCGGAAAATCACTTCAGCAATGAAGTGGTGGGCTTCAACGATCAGTTCCGTTTCTTGACTGATGTGCTGGCCATGCATCTGCTGGATGTTGAAAGCGCGCGCCCTGCCAAGAGAACCCGCCCGTCGGCGCAGCCGCGCAGTCTGTAAGATCACAGGCCATTGACGCCGGTTGTTGCGAGTCCCCCTGCTCGCCAACAACCTCGCCAATGGCCTGTTGCTTTTTGTCCTTCTGTTTCTGATCGCTGGTAGCGCCCCTCCCTCTCCAGACACGCTCCGTCTGACTTGACCGTGTCGTCAGCATTTGCCAACTCGCACCTTTCATTCAGCCCACCAAGCCACGCATTAAGCTCACCAGCAGTGAGGTTAAAAGCTAAAGTGCGGCCTCTCAGCGAATTTAATTCAACATTTTTGAATCGTAAGTGCATTATTTCGAATTTGCCTGATACCCGTTTCCTGACCACAATCGGCCTGCTTCATATCCGAACGGAGAGCTGCCGCAACGGCTCTCCAATCGTTGTTCTGCCTTTGAAATATCTGGCACTTGCCCCTTTGTGCAGGAGTTCTGTCTCTGCCGACGAGCTCCTTTTTTCAGACCTGGAAACTCACCCGTTGAAAACGCTTTTGCGCAGTTTCATCCCCCATTCCCTGAACACCCACCCCGCTGAATGGTCGCGCGCGGCCGTTGGCGCCTGCCTGGGTATTTTTATTAGCGCATTGCTGAGCCGACAGGTGTTCGGTATCGACGTCACGCTGCATCTGCTCGGTCCAATCGGTGCATCGGCGGTATTGCTGTTTGCCGTGTCGACCGGCGCACTGGCACAGCCTTGGTCGATCATTGGCAGTTACCTGATCTCGACGCTGGTCGCATTGTTGTGCGTTCGCCTGTTCGGCAACACCATCACTGCGGCGAGTGTCGCGGTGTGTTCGGCCATCGTGATCATGTGCGTGTGCCGCTGCCTCCACCCGCCCGGCGCTGCTGTCGCGATCAGCATCATCACCTCGAAACAGGAACTGTCGGCGCTCGGCTTGCAGGTGCTTTTACCTGTCATGCTCAACGCCATCTGCCTGCTGGTGGCCGCGTTGGTCTACAACAACCTGACGCTGGTGCGCTATCCCAGAGCGCAGATGAAAGCAGCGCCGCAGGCGCAAGTCGCGACTTCAGAATCGGCAGGTTTCAACAGTCAGGATCTGGACAAGGCACTCGACGACGTGGGCGCGTTTGTCGACGTGTCTCGCGAAGACCTGGAAACGATCCTGCAGAAGACCGAGGCGAACGCCCAGCACCGCAACCGGACGGACATCGACACCGCGCACATTATCTCGCGCAGCACCCAGAGCCTGTCTTTGGAACACTCGGTGGCAGATGCCATGAAGATGCTGGCGGGACAGGGCAGTCAATACCTTCCGGTGCTCGACGCAGACCGCAAGGTGATCGGCATCATCAGTCTGGTGGATTGACTCAATCTCGCTCTGTAAGGGCGCTGCGCACTACACCGACGGATCCCAACGCTGCGACCAGTCGCCCTTCTCTTTGGCGATCTCACGCAGCAGCTCAAAGGCCCGCTGCAAGGTCGCCGAGGGATTGTCACGCGCATACACGAGGTACGTCGGGTAGCTGAACTCCGGTGCCAGCGGCACCCGCTCCAGCACGCCCCGGTCCAGCCAGGACTGAACCACGCGCGTGCGGAAATAACCAGAGCCACCGTTGTCGAGGATGTACTGCAACGCGAAGGGCCCTAGATTGAAGGTCACGGCGGCCCTGGATTTTTCCGGCATCGCGGCGTCGTGCTGCTCGCGAAACGAAGGGCCCCAATCGATGTACACATACGGATCGGGCTTGCCCGTTACGCGGACCAGTATCAGCTTCTCTTCCAGCAACTCCTCAACCTGAAGCCCGGGCCAGTAGGCCGGTTGATAGACCAACGCCGCGTCCAGTACGCCGCGCTCGACTTCCTTCATCAACACGTCGCCGTCCTTGACCTCGGAATGGAGTGCGTAGTCCGGGATCGCATTGCGGATCTCGCGCACCCAACTGAGCATCAACGGGTTGCACAAGCTCATTTCCGCCCCCACACGCAGCACATGGCGATAACCGTCCGGCAGCGGCAATTCCCGCCGTGCGGCGTCCCAGGTCTGGACGAGCTGATTGGCGAACACCACAAACGCCTCGCCATCGGACGTCAGCTTCGCGCCCGTGCGATTGCGGATGAACAGTCGGCAGTTGAGGTGGCTTTCCAGCTTCTGCACGCGTGCGGTGATTGCGGTCTGAGTGACGTGCAGCTTCTCAGCAGCAGCCATCAGGCTGCCCAGTCGAACGATTTCGAGAAAGGTACGGGCGAGATCAATGTCCATCGGTACGGCTCGGCGGCTGGCGTCAGGGTGGCCGCGCCATGGTAGCGCAGCAGCCCGTCGCCCGGCCTGAAAAACCTGAGCGATATCCGACGTTAAACAGACCCGGTATCTGGCGGAAATCCAAAATCCGCTGTCTCATGCAGCAGGTTCGTACACATCACGAACCTCTTACCTACCTTTCTGCGGAAAACAACATGAAACACGCCCTGCTCACCGGCCTGCTCCTGACTGCCTTTGCCCTGCCCTTCACCGCAACGGCCAACGATGACAACAGCCTGTGCCAGATAAACCTGAGCAAGATTCGCGACACCAAAGCGGCTAAACCAAACCTCAGCGACGCGGTGAGAAGCGACGTCGACACCACCGTCCACCGCGCCGAATCCGCACTGGCGCGGCATAACGATGATGGCGCGAGAGAGTGTGTTTCCTTGACGCAGCAGGCGCTGCAGAAACTTCAGAGCAATTGAGGCAAGTCGCCCCGCAATAGCTCCATTGTGGAAGCGGGCTTGCTGTGGTGTGCAACTCCACTGTCCGGGGCGACGCTGATGGTTTGTCCTAACGGCCAAACTGTTCCGCCTTCGGCGGGTTACTTGAAAAGACCCCAAGTAACCAAGGGTCTGAACTCCTGGTTTGGCGACTCCTTCGTCGTCGTGCCCTCACTCCGGCGACGCTCCGTGGGCCCGCCGCCATCCGCCATCCATGGCGGGGGGGCGGCTCTCGCGGCATCCATGCCGCTCGGCCCACTCCACGCCACCTGCGTTCAGCCTGCACCCAAGTCGCGTTTTGTGGTGTCTGGGCTGCTGCGGTATGAAGATCAAAAGCCACAGCGCGCTTTGCGCTGTTCAGATTCAACACCTCAATCGCTGAATAAATACAAAACCTGTGGGAGTCAGCTTGCTGACGAATACGGTGTGTCATTCACGCTAGATCAAACTGGCTCACTCCCATCGCGAGCACGCTGATTGTTCCCGCGCTCCGCGTGGTACACACATTCAATGACGCTCTGCGTCATCTGGGATATGGCGCATGCTCTCAGGCTTTGCGGCCCTCAAGAAACGGACTGGCACCAATGGTTTGAGAACCATAGAATCTCCCACACAACCGCATCCTGTCAGACCGTTTGACGTCAGTCGAAGCGGTGGCTGATCACTTCAACACCAACATCCGGTAAACCCCCGCCTCGCTCTCGATCCCGTGGGTATCATGGGTGAAGCCCGGGAAGGATCGGTCGAAGCTTTCAAGTGCCTTCAGATAGGCCAGCACGGCGCCGTCGGAAGGTCCTGCGTTTTCCCCCGGCATCAGCAGCGGAATTCCCGGCGGATAAGGCACGATACCGGTGGCCGCGATGCGCCCGGCCGCCTCCTCCAGCGTGACCTGTTCGACCTCGTTCCTGACCAGTTTTTCATAGGCTTCCACCGGACTGAACTCGGCCTTGGGCAGCGTGCCAAACGCCTGCGACATCGCCGCTGTGGTTTTGGTCTTTTTCATCGCGGCAAAGATATCCTGCGCCAAGTCCTTCAGCCCCATACCGGCATAACGCTGCTGGTTGGCGGTCAGCAGATCGGGCAGGCACAGCTCCAATTCCAGGTTGGTGTCGTAGTCACGTTTGAAGTCCAGCAGCGCATTGACCAGCGTGCCCCATTTGCCCTTGGTGATGCCGATGGAAAACAGAAACAGGATGGTGAAATCGGTGGTCTTCTCGACCACGATGCCCTGCCGCCCGAGGTAGGCGGTCAACACGCAGGCCGGAACGCTGAAATCCTGCAGGTTACCGTCGTCGCCCATGCCAGGACTGAGGATCGACACCTTGATCGGGTCGAGCATGCAGTAGCCATCTTCGATGTTACCGAAGCCGTGCCAGACCTCATTCGGATGCAGCACCCAGCAGTTCGGGTCGGCCTTGAGCCGGCCCGGATCGACCTCATGAAAGGGAATGGAGGTCGCCCCCACTTGCACCGACGGTGGCTGCCAGCAAGAGAAGAACCAGTCATCGTTGGCCAGCATTTCACTCTGCATGCGAGAAATGACCTGCCGGAACGCGATGGCTTCTTCAATGGATTCATTGGTCAGAATTTGCCCGCTCGGCGCTTCCATCATGGCAGAGCTCACGTCGCACGAAGCCATGATCGCGTAGTTTGGCGAGGTCGACGCATGCATCATGTAGGACTCGTTGAAGCGGCCATGGGGAATCGGGTTGCGCCCGTTACGCACATGGATCATCGAGGCCTGAGACAGCGCCGCCAGCAGCTTGTGGGTTGACTGGGTGGCGAACACGGTTGGCCTGGAGGCGTCGTGATCGTCCGGACTGCCGTGCATCGCGAAGCGGTCCTTGTACAGCGGATTGAAGCGCGCATAGCCATACCAGGCTTCGTCGAAATGCAGCCGGTCAACACTTTGCCCCAGCAGTTCTTCCACGCGCGTCAGGTTGTAGGTCAACCCGTCGTAAGTGGAGTTGGTGACGATGGCGTGCACTGGCGTCGGGTCGATATGGCTTTTCACCAGCGGGTTGTTGGCAATCGCCGCTTTCACGCCCTCGGCACTGAGGGTTTGCGGCAGGATCGGACCGATGATGCCGAAGCGGTTGCGGGTGGGCACCAGATACGTGGGAATCGCGCCGGACAGCGTCATCGCGTGCTCGGCAGATTTGTGACAGTTACGGTCACACAAGGCGATCTGATCACGCGTCACGCTGGCCATCAGAATGACGCGGTTCGACATCGAAGAACCGTTGGTCACGTAATACGTGCGATGGGCGCCGAACACTTTCGCCGCATATCGCTCGCCCTGGCCGATCGGCCCGCTGTGATCGAGCAACGAGCCCAGCTCACCGACGGAAATCGACAGGTCGGAACGCAGCAGGTTCTCGCCGAAGAATTCATAGAACGCACGGCCAGCCGTGCTTTTCAGGAAAGCGGTACCGCCTGCATGACCCGGCGTGTGCCACGAGTATTCGTAGCTGCGGGCAAATTTCAGCAACGCGCCAAACATCGGCGGCAGCACTGCCTGACGGTAGCGTTCAATGGCGGCCATGATCCGCCCGCTCAGGAAGCGGCTGGTGTCTTCCGGCAGCCAGATGAAGTCGTCGGCGTGCTGCATGACAATCAGCGGGACACTGGACGCGGTGCTGCGATCACTGATCAGAAACACCGGCACGCGGGTGTTGCGCTCACGCAAGGTGGTGAGCAGATCGATGCACTCCTGGTGGTCATCGCTGGTGTCCATTTCCCAACTGAGCAGCACGCATTGAATCGCCGGGTCGGTGCTCAGAATCGATTTCGCGTCGCTCAGGCTTTCCGAGGTCAGTACGCTGATGGAACGCTCTTCCACATCGCTGATCAGCTGAATCAGTGCCCGACCGAACACGCTGCGTTTGTCGGGCTGCTTAGTGACAAGTAAGGCGAGCATGCCGAGCAGGTGTCTGTATTCCGTCATGGTTGAGTCTCCAGAGTGGCGCGATTCAGGTCAGTGCGAGGCAAGTTATTGAGAGGCAGGTCATTGACCGGGACAGGTTCACCGACGATGTGCTGCGCAGCGACGGTCTGGGTCGGCACGCTGTTGTTGAGGGCTTCCAGTTTGATCAGGCGTGTGTTGACGAAGCCAAACAGCGTGTAGCCGACGATGGTGGCGACGCCGCCGAGCATCAGCGCCTGGGCGCCTGAGCTGTACAGCGCCAGATAACTGTAGGCGGCGGCGATGTAAGCAACGATGTTGGTAATGAGTGCTTTGTTCGGCGGGACGTTGGAAATCTTCTGCAGCGTCATCAAGGTCGCCATCGACAGGATGTACGGCACCAGGTTGGTGACCACCGCCAGGTTCACCAGCGTGTCGAACTGTTTGGCGAGATCCGGGCTGATCGTGAGCAGCGCCAAGGCGGTCTGAATCGCCAGCAGGATCAGCATGCTGATGATCGGCACACCATGCTTGTTGGCTTTGGCAAAGATCGGCAAAAAGTAACCGGTGTCCGCCGAGCTTTTGAACACCTGCGCGACGGTGAATTGCCAGCCCAGCAGCGAGCCGATACACGCCAGCACCATCAGCCCCATGACGACGTTGCCGATCATCGGGTTGAACATCTTGGCGAACACCAGCCCGAACGGCGCGGTGGAAGAACCGAGTTCGGCGTTGTCGACGATGCCCGCGATCACGTTGGTGGAGACAATGTAGATCACCGCCGCGCCCAAGGTCCCGCCGAGTACGGCGATGGGGACGTTCTTCTCGGGGTTTTCGACGGCATCGCCATTGGCGCACGCGGATTCAAGCCCGAGAAACGCCCACAACGTGATCGCTACCGATGCGCCTGCGGCCTCATACCAAGGCATGTCGTGAGGGTTCCAGCCTGCTGCGTACACACTGCTGTCAAACCAGAACCAGCCAATGGTCGATACCAGAACCACAGGGGCAATTACACCCCACACCGTGACGGCGCCGATCTTGCCGGTGATGCTCGCCCCGCCAAAGTTGGCGAACGTCGTAATCCACAATAAGGCGATGGTCGCGAGGCCAACTTGCAGAGAGCCGAGCTTGATATCGAACAATGTCTGGATATAACCCACGGCCGTAATGCTGATTGCCACATTGGCGATCAGCAGCGACAGGCCATACGTGTAGTTGGTGATGTAGTTCCCCGACTTGCCGAAGGTGTATTCAGCATACCCGCCCATGCCGCCCGTCTTGCGACTGAGCATGCCGCAGCGCGCAAAGGCGTAGGCCAGAGCCAGTGAGCCGGTGGCTGTAATCAGCCAGGAAAGGATCGAAATACCGCCGACTTCGGCGAGTTTGGTAGGCAACAGCACTATGCCGGATCCCAACATGTTGACGGCCGTCAACATCGTTAGTTGTCCCACGCTCATTTTCTTTGCGACTGACATTCCGTTGCCTCATACGATGAAGTGAGAGGCTTTTAGCTATAGCAAAGGATTCCCACTTAGCAAGAAAGGGTAAGTTATCTATTGCTAGCGAAGAGCCACCTTTAACAACTTTGAAATAAGCAGCGACCGGGTCCAATACTTAAAAAAGAGTGATCGTTCAAACGGATAGCGGCAGGGACAGACTAGCGTCAGGCAATCGAACGCTGTTGACGCAGGTCAACGTGCGCTCGAATAGCCTGTTTCAGTCAGAGGGACAGTGAGCGCTTCAAGCGCTCCATTACATCAAGATCGGTGCGTTCGAAACGCAGCGGTGTTGCGGACACCCCGCCATGGGTCACGACAAAGGTCTCGCTGTCGTCGAAATCAGGCCGCTCGTGACGATCGATGTTCAGCCAGTAGTAACCCTGCTCGCGCATGTCGGTGCGTTGGGTGATGTTCAAACCGTCCATGCGACCGATGCCCTGACGAGTAATCTGCAAGGGTCCCGCCTGCTCCGGTTCGATGTCCGGGAAGTTGACGTTGAGGCAGACATCGGCAGCCCACTCCATGCCGATCAGCGTGCGAATCACCTCAGGTGCGAGAGCCCTGGCCGTTCCCCACTTCACCGCGTCGCGGCGCGTGAAAAACTGGCTCAAGGCAATGGAAGGCACGCCCAGCAGGAGGCCGGCCATGGCGGCGCCAACGGTACCGGAAAACATTGTTTCGACGCCCAGATTCGCACCTTTGTTGATGCCTGACAGCAACAGTTGGGGCGGTTTTTCCATCAACTGGCGCAGCCCGATGGCCACACAATCGGCAGGCGTGCCGGACACCGAAAAACGACGCTCGCCACGGGCTTTCACGCGCAACGGATGATGGATGCTGAGGGCATGGGAAATTCCGCTTTGATCCTGTTCCGGCGCGACGATCCAGACCTCGTCCGCCAACTCCCGAGCGACACCTTCCAGGACCTCCAGCCCCGGCGCATCGATGCCGTCATCGTTGGTGATCAGGATTCTTTCAATACGCGGGCTGGACATACAGGTCTCCTTGGCAGGTGGAATGAATCAGACAAACAACGTGAACAACGCAAACCCTGCATACCAGACAATCGCCGAACGAATCAGCAATTCCCACAGTACATCAAGGCTGTTCACGCCTTCGGCACCCACGTTCGGCGCAGGCACTTCACCGGCCACACAGCCGGCCTTGGTGATCAGCCCGGCCGCGCTGATGTTCCAGTTGAGCAATTCGGTGAGCATCACACGGCTGACCGCGACGAAGTTGCCGACCAATGCAAAGCTTGCGGCCAGAAGACGCACAGGCACCCAATCGAATGCATGGCGCAGTTGCGTCGCTCGCTCCACCAGCGCCGGGGTCTTGCCGTGCTCAGAAGCCAGCGCCAGCAATCGGTACGCCAGTGCGGCCACAGGCCCAAGCACGAAATACCAGAAGATCACCGCGAAGAACCCTTGGTAGACCTGCCACAACAAATACGTCTGCACGCCGCCGAGCAGTTGCTCTTCATTCTCCGCTTGAACACCCAGATCACGATCGGCCACCAGCACCGCCGCTTCTTGATCGCCACGTCGGCAAGCATCGCGAAACGAACCCAGGTTGGCTTTGATATCGCCCCGGCCCAGGCTGTAGATCAGCACCAGCAGATGAATCGGCAGGGCCAGCCAGCCATACGCCACCGAGCCGACGATCCAGAGCACCAGGGCCAGCAGCAACAACGGAAACAGGATCGTCAGCGTTAGGATCCACCAGGGGCGCGTGGCCGTGCGCGGGTTCGACTCAAGCCGCCCCAGCTGATTCAACCAGGGCGCATCGCGCTGAACACGCTGACGCAGGGCAGAGAATTTCTCGATCCACACGGCCAACAGCAACACCAGAAAACTCATGACCCGCTCCTTGATTCAATCCTGCAAAGCCGACCGAAACCGGGCCCAGTCAAAGCATGGCCCCGGATCGGTCTTGCGTCCCGGCGCAATATCGCTGTGCCCGGTTATTCGTGATGGGGTGATTGCGGGCCATGCCGACTGCAACTGTCGGGTCAGGGCAATCAGCGTGTCGTATTGCGCATCGGTAAACGGCTGATCATCAGTGCCTTCCAGCTCGATACCCACGGAAAAGTCGTTGCACGTCTCGCGCCCCTCGAACACCGATACACCGGCATGCCACGCCCGATCAAGACACGAGACGAACTGCGTGAGCTCACCGTCGCGCTCGATCAGGAAGTGCGCTGACACGCGAAGCTCAGCGATGCCTTCAAAGTAGGGGTGCTCTGCGACGTCGAGCCGGTTCTGAAAGAACTCCTGCACCTTGCCCGTCTTGAACTGAGCCGGCGGCAGGCTGATGTTGTGAATCACCAGCAACGAGATCTCGGCATCGGGCCGAGCATTGAAATTGGGCGAAGGGCAATGGTGCGCGCCGTGGCACCAGCCCGTGGCAAGGTCCAATTGCATGAAGGGTCCTTGGGGCGTGAATCGAAAGCGGCCAGTATGCCCGTGATGAGAAAGGATGTGGGCAGCGAATCGTGATTCGATTCGCCGATGGGTTCCGCGCGGCGCACGCAAGCATGCGTGCCACGAATAGCCTGTGGGAACGAGCCTCAGCCCTTGAGCTTGCGCAGATTCCCCAGCACCGACTCCAGTGCCCGGTCGAACAGCAACGAATCGTCCAGCACGCGAATCGTGCCGCGACGGAACTCCACCGCCAGGCCCATGCGGGTCTTTTCCAGCACCTTCATGCCCGTGCGGTTGACGAACACATAACGCCCGCTCGGCTCAACGATCGCCGCCAGCTTGCAGCGCAGCTTGTGGTCCTCGTCTTCCTGGATTTCAACCCAGCTTCCCAGGCGCAGTTTGTCGACCTGCATCAGCCCCTCATCGTTCTCGGGCAAATGCAGAGACGGCTCGCTGATGACCTGCTCGCCCGGCGCGACCAGGACGATTTCTTCCACCACGGCCATCATCGTCGGGCCGTCACCGGGCTCATCGGTAGCGATTTCATCCGCTTCACCCGCCGGACGGGCAACGTGATTGAACGCCTGCACATGCAACGCTTCGAGCTGGCTGAAAAATTCGCTGGTGGCGAAGGGGTCGAACGCAGCACTGCTCAGCCCGTCACGCAACGACTTCAACAGACCAGGGACCAACTCGAGCAGACGCTGACGGGCGTCCGGTTCGTCGTGAGGCTCAACGCTCCAGATCAGATCGTCCATCGCTTGAAGACCTGCCTTCCACTCACCCGATTGCTCGCCATGCTTGAGGCAGGTCAGCAACAGCACCTTGCTCCAGGCTTCCTGCAACAGACGCACGACAACCTCCGGCAACGTACGCCCGAGCAGGCGATCATTGAGCGCTTGCTGAACCCGCTGACGCGCCAGTTCGGCCAGCGCGCGGCCTTCTTCGGCGTCCCGGGTGCGTTGTTCCAGCAGCTCACTTCGGCGACGTTCGTCACTGGTGAACGCCAGAAAATCGACCAGCAATTCAGTGAAGATCGCAGGATCATCGACAAAGTCGTGCAACAGGCGCTGCACGATCTGATCGATGCGCGTGTACAGCGAATCCCGCTGGCTGTCGTCGCGCCCGCCCCAACCCAGTGCTGCCGACGCAATCTCATTCAACAGACGACGGGCAGGATGGCTGCCGCGACTGAAGAAACTCTTGTCGATGACCGCGACTTTGAGCATGGGAATCTGCAAACGGCCTATCAAGGCACGCAGCGAGCCTGGCAAGTTGCGGTCATCGAGAATGAATTCGAAGAGCATCGAGATCAGGTTGATCACATCTTCGTCGACGGTGCCAACCGTGCGGAATTTCCCGCTGCGGGCACTCACACGACCGATCAGTTGCTCCAGCTGGGTCCGCAGATCGAAGTCGTCCGGGTTCTCGGCGCGGGGGACGTATTGCTGCAGATGAGACAACAGGCGCAGCAGGTCCTGGCTCGAGATCGGCCGAGCCTCGGCGCCATTGTCCGGACGCGGCGTCAGGTTGCCGCGCACGTAAACCAGCAGCTCCTGCAAGGCGGAGAAAACGTCCTGAACGCTTTTGTCGAGCTTCTCGGCAGCCTGCACCAGCGCCGCACTGTCGGCGCGCTGAGCCTCAGTGGTCGGCGCAGTGGCGGATGAACGATCGGTCGAGCGGCGCGACGGCAGCACTTTAAGGTCGGGCAATACACCTGCGGATATCAGCAGCAGGTTGGCCTCTTCATACAGCTGATCGGCGTTGCTCAACGCGTACTTTTCGAAGAGCTTGAGAATGATCAGCTTGACCTTGATCTCAACGCCGAGATTGCGACCGGCCTGCAAAAAGAAGTCGCAGAGCAGGGTCGGACCGAGCGGGTTGGTTTCATCGGTCAACGGCTGCGGGATCAGTTCGTTCAAACGCGTGGTGAGCTGGCTCAACGCAACGCCGTCGCGGTTCACGACCTTGGTGACCATGGCATCGATGGCCACCGTACGCTCAAGGTCATCGTTGTGAACCAATGCGAGCTTGTCGAAAGAAACCGGTTCGGAAAGGATAGGCTCGGCGATCTCGTACTGACCGAGTCGCAGGAAGGCCTCGAAGAATTTGTCCAGGAAATTACGCTCGATGCTCTTTCGCTTCAGGCGCAGGTCACGCATGGCTTCGAAGAACACATTCTGCTCGGCGTTGTTGTGCGCCCGGTCCGCCATTTCGAACAAGGTGTCGTCGGCATTATCGAACAGGGTCTGCAGGCTTTCCTTGAGTTGCTGGGCAGCTTTGTCGCGCACCTGCAACAGAACGACGGGCAGCCGAGCGACAGGCGAAGAACCCGGAAGGTCCGGTCCCGTCTTGCTCAAAGGCACCACTTTACTGTCGTTCTGCATCAAGGACTCCTTTCATCCAACATCACTCAACAATGAATGCACAGCCACAACCTGATCGCAAACGGAGGGAAGCCTCCGATTGGACGGCGCTCAAAGGTGTTGTCCCTGGGGTACGCAGGCGAAACGTCAAAGCTATGACGTCAAATACAAGGCGAATTATGTTTTAAATGCTGCCCGCTCGCCAGCGGACTCTTCGCCTTGATTGAAATAATAGGAGGGGGCGAAGAAGCATGTGCTGCGATAGACCGCGAAAATCGCATTCTGTCGCATGAGAAGCGAAAAAACCGACAGAGTGCAGCCGATACACTCAAACGCGTGATGCGGCGCAGGTGGGTTGGTACAGTCGACTGCCTTATACTCCGGGCACTTAGTAAGTGGAGCCCGATATGCCGAATCTACGCCTTGCCACGCTGACCGCTGAAATCGAAGCCAACGTACGCCGTGCGTTGCTTGAGGACGTTGGCAGTGGCGACATTACCGCGCAACTGATTCCCGCCGAGCGTCTGGCCAAAGCTACTGTGATTTCCCGCGATGCCGCAGTGATCGCCGGCACGGCCTGGGTCGACAGCGTTTTTCGTCAGCTGGATCAGCGCGTCGCGGTGCATTGGCAAGTCGCCGACGGTGAACGCGTCAAACCCAATCAACCGCTGTTCCACCTCGAAGGCCCCGCCCGCTCGCTGCTGACGGGCGAGCGCAGCGCGCTTAACTTCCTGCAAATGCTCTCAGGCGTCGCCACCCGCGCGCAGCATTACGCCGACATGGTCGCCGACACCCAGGTCAAACTGCTCGACACCCGCAAAACCCTGCCGGGCCTGCGACTGGCGCAGAAATACGCCGTGACCTGTGGTGGCTGTCACAACCACAGAATCGGCCTGTTCGATGCGTTCCTGATCAAGGAAAACCACATTGCAGCCTGCGGCGGCATCGCCGAGGCCATCACCGCTGCCCACAAGATTGCACCCGGCAAACCGGTCGAAGTCGAAGTCGAAAGCCTCGACGAACTCAAACAAGCCCTCGACGGCGGTGCCGACATCATCATGCTCGACGAACTGAGCCTGGACGACATGCGCGAAGCCGTCCGCCTCACGGCGGGTAAAGCCAAACTTGAAGCCAGCGGCGGGGTTACCGATGCGACCTTGCGCACCATCGCCGAAACGGGCGTGGACTACATCTCGATTGGCACGTTGACCAAGGATGTGAAGGCCGTGGATCTGTCGATGCGGTTGAGCGTTTGATTGGCACCGTTTCGGTGACGTAGAAACAAAAAGCCCGGTCCTGATTCAGGGCCAAGCTTTTCACGTCTGGGCGGTGGGCAGGATCAAAGCGATAGAGCAAGCTCTGTCGAAAGACGGGGCTTGGCTTAGCTCAACAGTTCTCCCCGCAAACCCCACACCAGAACGACAAATAGAGAAATCTCGGTGAGGATCGTCGCCCAAGCCGCCCCTTCCACGCCCTTGATAGGTATCAGGTACAAGTTCAGAAGCACATTTATGCACACCGCCAGAAACAGGCTCGCAGCAAACCACCGTTCGTGCTGAGTGGCGATCGCGTTTTGCTCAAGGACGTAGTTCGGCAATGCAAAAATCAGTGCCGTGAACAACAGGCCGATAATGGTTTGAGCTCCTTCAGAATATGAGCTGCCAAAAAGCACACCTACAAACCAGGGTCCGACCGTCCAGCCGATCAGTGCAAGGAAAATACCAATCACCAACGCACTCAAAAGTGCGCGCCGACTAAAGCGACCGCTTTCGCCAGGTTTCCTCGCCAGAACGCGCATATGCCGGAATAGCATCAGCACAACCGGGGTTGCTAATGACAACAAACCATCGTGAATACGGGTGGCGACGGCGTAATGACCGATGGCGGAAACTTCCCCCAAAATGTTGCGCAAAATGACGATATCTATCTGGTGATAAAGCGAGGATGCCAACCCGACTGCAAAAAAACTGATTGAGCTGCGATACGCCCAGAGCGGGAGCTTCCAGCGAGCTTTTACGAGCAACGGAAAAAATCTGTAATGACCCGCCAGCGTGAGGAGCAGACCTGCTCCCCACGCGAGAAATATCGAAATGGGGGTAGAGCCTGTGCTTAGGACCGCGACCAGTACGAACGACGCGCTCACGCTTCGCCCGCAAAAGACAAAGATCGCATCGCGTTCGAAATACCCTGCCCCCTTGAACCAGGATGACTGCCACTGCGTGAGCGTGATGGTTGCGAAACAGAACATACCGGCGGCCAGTGAAGGTGCATCCAGCCAACGCGAAAGGAGTACGGTCATAATCATGAAGAACAGCGTCGTCATGATCAGGTGCAAAAGTGCGGTACTCGGCAATTCGACGTAACGAGACTGCAGGACTGCCGAAGGAGCCGTGCGTTCGCGCATCAGCAGCGTGTTGAACCCCGCATCCTGCATCAGTACCAAAAAGCTGGCCAGCACATAAATGTAGGTGTAATGGCCGAACGCGCTGGAGCCCATGCTTCGGGCAAACAGGACAGAAAGCCCAAGCGATACGGCCGCAGAATATACGGTCACCGCCCATTGCATTGCCAAGGACGCAAAGCGTTTGACGAAGATAACCCGCTGAACGACATCCATCACCGCGCCACCGCAGATGGAGTCCTGCGGAGGCGCGCAAGGTCAACGACCAATACCTCAAAACGATATAACCAGGGTAAAGAATCCACTCGACCTGCTTTTTAAATACTGAAGAAAGGTGGCAAGACCATTTTTCGCTTGAGTGAGCCGAAGGCGTTGCCTCCGCACCTTGAGACCGTCAGCCAGACAGAAGGGGTTAAGTGGTGCCGAAAACAGGAATCGAACCTGCGACCTTCGCGTTACGAGTGCGCTGCTCTACCGACTGAGCTATTTCGGCGTTTGTATTCAAAAACTAGCAGCATTCGAAGGTGCCAACAAGCGGGCGGAAGGCGCTCCGATGTAGCCCTGCATCCAGAATCTCGGCTGCAGCCGACCACCATATTCGTCGAGAAAGGCCTGCCGTTGCTCGACGATATGTGGCACGTCGCGAATCACGACATAACCCAGCAATCCGACAGCCAGCGTAAACCCTGCCAGCCACAAAGGCGTCGCATTGCTCCGGTGGGTCGACGGCTCTGCGGAGAACTCATGGATACCCATCAGCCAGCCCGCGACGATTACCAGCCATACTTGCGAATACGGCATGACAATTACCCCGTCCACCATTGCCTGAATCAACGCGCCAATCAGACTCGCAAACAAACAAATCCGCAACTGATCTAATGGTTGGCGGGAATCCGCGCGCTTGCGAATCAACAGCAGGGTTGCCCACAGCCCACGAATTACCAATCCACCGATCAACAAAGCCGAAGGCAATCCCCATTCGCTGGCCCACTGCAAAATGGCTTGATGGGGATGGGTCGCGACCGGGTTGGCGATGTCGGCAAAATGCATCGGACCAAAGCCAAGCCAAGGCCGCTGCTTGATCATGTCCCAGGCTTGCTGCCAGATGATATCCCGCGCCGATAATGAGGCGTTGAGCCGGTCGCCAGCAAAGTTGGTGACTTCAATTCCGACATAACCGGGCAACAGACTGAAGAACAGGCAGAACAGCATGAGCCCCGCACACGTCGCCGCTACTTGCCATGCAACCCAGCGTCGACCCTCGTCTCCATGCACGCAGGTCACGGCCATTGCACCAGCCATAGCCAGCCACGTCCCTCGTGTTCCGCTGCTTATGGCGATCATCCACCAACAGCTGAGCAGCACGAAGCTCAATGCTTTGACACCGCGTCGAGTGGCAGGAGACAAAAGCGGCAGCGCAAGCAACGGCAAAGTGAAGGTTTGAAACTGACCGTAAAAACGCTTGTTGGAAAAACCTTCGAGGAGGATATCGATATCCAGAGTAGGAAAGCCGCTGACGAACGCCGCCAGCAAGGCAGCACCGAACTGGAGGCATTTGACTGCGCAGATACTCGCAACCAGGATGAAAAACAACCTATCCAGCCCAACTCCACCCAAATGTCTCTGGTGGCCGATGAGCAGACTGGCGCCGACACACGACACCACCAGTGCCAGCTCCACTACAGCCCAGAATGGTTGATGCGCAAGAGCTACTGAAGCTGCGGCAAGCGCAAGCAGCACTACAGCGGTAAGTCGCACATTCCGACCCAGTAGCCTGGGAGAAGAAACAGCCTCACGATTAAAAAAAGCGACGATCAATAAAAATAAAGCGATTACGCACTGAAACACTCGCTGCCAGTCATGGGAGCCGAACACCGGTAACGTAACGGGTGTCGCGATAAGAAAAAAAAATAAAAGGACACACCATTGAAAGGTTCGACTCGTTGTTTCAACCACCGAAACCTCTAACTACCAGACGTTCGATCAAGCGAAAAAAAACCCGACCTGCGAAGGCCGGGCTCTTAAATTACCCGGATGAAAGACTGCTCAGACTAGATGCTGGGCAGATCCGTCCTATCAGCTACCGGAACCAGTACAACCAGAAACCGAGTACTTGGTGGTGTTACCGCAACTCCATACACCAGCGGTGGAGCGTGTCAGGGTCACGGTTTTGCCGTTTACGCCTGGGTTGCCTTTGATGGTGCAGACCAAGCTCGCAGATCCATCGGTGCCAACTGCCGCTGTTGTCGTGCAACGGGTAGTGCTGGCGGTGAGGCCCACATCTGTAGGACTGGCCAAGTTAGCAGTCAGCCCTTCGTTGATCTTTGTCTCCGCCAAGGTCTTACCCGGAGTGATTTCAGCCAGAGCAGCGCCCAGCTGAGATTTACCGGTGTAATCCTGATAAGCAGGCAACGCGATTGCCGCCAAAATACCGATGATCGCGACTACGATCATCAGCTCGATCAAGGTAAAACCTTTCTGTGAGTTCATCACGACTTCTCCAGCGTCAATTAATTAAATTCCAAATTAACTAAAGCACACGACGTGCCAGACTCCCGCGCTAACCAAAATAAAGGAGGAACCTCGCTAAATCGACCTCAGACGGTTTCGCGCGACAGCACTATGTGACATTTTTTGTCACCCACCGCCCGTTCATTTGGCAGCAAAGCCCGACTGCGCTATAAACCAACCATTGTTAGTGTCTGGTGGCTGTAATGACTGATGTCGTCCTAACCGGTTTGGCGAAACAACTCGTTGTTGCCGAACTGCTCAATGAAAAAACTGCCCAGCAAGCCTATCAACAAGCACGCAAGGACAAGCTTTCGCTGGTCAGCTATCTGGTTCAGAACAAGCTGGTCAACAGCCTTGTTCTGGCCGAAATGGCATCCGATCAGTTCGGACTGCCGTTTCTGGACTTGAATACGCTCGACAGAGAAGCGCAACCCAAGGGACTGGTCAGCGAAAAACTCGTTCGCCAGCACTGCGCGCTGCCGCTATGGCGCCGCGGCAACAAATTGTTCGTCGGGATTTCAGACCCGACCAACCATCAGGCAATTACAGATATTCAGTTCAGCACCGGACTCAACACAGAAGCGATTCTGGTTGAAGACGACAAGCTGAGTGTCGCCATAGACCGAATGTTCGACACGCACGCTGGGTTGGGAGAAATGGCCGATGTCGACCTCAGCCTTGAGGTCGAGACAGCGTCTGACAGCAAGGAGACGATGCTTGGCGAAGTTGATGCCGAAGATGCGCCGGTAGTGCGCTTTGTCAACAAAATGTTAATGGATGCTATTCGTTTGGGCTCTTCCGACCTGCACTTCGAACCCTACGAAAAGATTTTTCGGGTGCGCCTGCGCACCGACGGGATTTTGCACGAGGTCGCCAAGCCACCGACCCAGCTCGCGGGTCGTATCGCAGCGCGTCTGAAAGTCATGGCGGGGCTCGATATCTCTGAGCGCCGCAAACCGCAGGACGGACGCATAAAACTGCGTATTTCCAGAAACCGTGCGATCGACTTCCGCGTAAACACACTTCCTACCCTTTGGGGCGAGAAAATAGTGATGCGGATTCTCGACCCTACCAGCGCGCAGATGGGGATCGATGCCCTTGGTTATGAACCGGAGCAGAAAGCACTCTATCTTGAAGCGTTGAGCAAGCCACAGGGGATGATTCTCGTAACCGGCCCGACGGGCTCCGGTAAAACCGTATCGCTTTACACGGGTTTGAACATCCTCAACACCCCGGACATCAACATTTCCACAGCTGAAGATCCTGTCGAGATCAATCTGGAAGGTATCAACCAGGTCAACGTCAATCCGCGCCAAGGGATGGACTTTAGCCAGGCGTTGCGGGCGTTTCTGCGTCAGGATCCGGATGTGATCATGGTCGGTGAGATTCGCGACCTGGAAACAGCAGAGATCGCGATCAAGGCTTCACAAACCGGGCATATGGTGCTTTCGACACTACATACCAATAGCGCTGCCGAGACCCTGACACGCTTGCACCATATGGGTGTTGCTGCGTTCAACATTGCGACCGCCATCAACCTGATCATTGCTCAGCGCCTGGCCCGAAAGCTCTGCACCTTTTGCAAAAAAGAAATAACCGTGCCACGAGAAACCCTCTTGGCCGAAGGGTTTCCCGAAGAAAAAATTGGTACGTTCACCCTCTATTCACCCGTTGGTTGCGAGCATTGCAATGCCGGTTACAAGGGGCGAGTCGGCATATACGAAGTGGTGAAAAACACGCCTACCCTGGAACGCATCATCATGGAGGAAGGCAATTCGATTGAAATCTCCGCACAGATGCGCAAGGACGGGTTTAACGACCTGCGCACATCCGGGCTGATTAAAGCGATGCACGGATTGACCAGCCTTGAGGAAATCAACCGGGTGACCAAGGACTAACAATGGCGAGCAAAGCAGTAAAAGTCAGCGTCTATGCTTGGGAAGGGATTGATAAAAAAGGTAGCAAGATCAACGGCGAGCTTAACGGTCATAACCCCGCGCTGGTAAAAGCCCAGTTGCGCAAACAGGGTATCAATCCTACAAAAGTTCGTAAAAAGAGTGTTTCGATTTTCGGCGCAGGTAAAAGAATCAAGCCGCTGGACATCGCATTCTTCAGCCGTCAGATGGCGACGATGATGAAGGCTGGCGTGCCATTGCTACAGTCATTCGACATCATCAGTGAAGGCTCCGAAAATCCGAGGATGCGCAAACTGGTGGACGATGTGAAGCAAAGTGTCGCCTCCGGGCACAGCCTCGCTACCTCGTTACGGCAGAAACCCGAATACTTCGACGACCTCTACTGCAACTTGGTGGACGCGGGGGAGCAGGCCGGTGCGCTGGAATCACTGCTGGATCGCGTCGCCACCTACAAGGAAAAAACCGAATCGCTGAAATCCAAGATCAAAAAGGCAATGAGCTATCCGATTGCCGTCGTGGTGGTTGCCTTTATTGTGACGGCCATTTTGCTGATCAAGGTAGTTCCGCAATTTCAGAGTATTTTTGAAGGATTCGGCGCTGAGTTACCAGCATTTACCCTGATGGTGATCCATCTCTCCGAGTTCGTTCAAGAGGACTGGTACATCTTAGTCGGCGCCATGGTCGCTTTGTTCTTTGGCTTCAAACGGGCTTATAAAACGTCCGGAAAATTTCGAGACTGGCTCGACCGAGCATTGTTGAAGATTCCGGTGGTTGGCCCGTTGCTCTACAAATCAGCGGTCGCCCGTTATGCCAGGACCCTGTCCACCACATTCTCCGCAGGGGTACCACTGGTTGATGCACTTGATTCGGTTGCTGGCGCTACAGGTAACATCATCTTCAAAAACGCCGTGAACAAGATCAAGCAAGACGTATCAACTGGCATGCAGTTGAACTTCTCGATGCGTACAACGGGTGTTTTCCCAACGTTGGCCGTACAGATGACAGCCATTGGCGAGGAGTCGGGAGCGCTCGATTCCATGCTTGATAAAGTGGCGACCTATTACGAAGATGAAGTCGACAATATGGTCGACTCGCTAACCAGTCTCATGGAGCCGTTGATCATGGCTTTTCTCGGCGTCATCGTCGGCGGCCTCGTCATCGCCATGTACCTCCCCATCTTCAAACTCGGCAGCGTCGTTTAACATGTCCCTCCCCGACCTCCTGGCCAGCTCTCCGCTGGCCTTCGTTCTATGCACCCTCGTTTTAGGCCTGCTCGTCGGCAGCTTCCTCAACGTCGTCGTTTACCGCCTGCCGAAAATGATGCTTCGCGACTGGAAAGCCCAAGCCCGTGAAGTGCTTGAGCTGCCTGCCGAGCCGCGAACGGAAACCTTCAACCTGATCCTCCCGCACTCCCGTTGCCCGCACTGCGCTCACAAGATCCGTGCGTGGGAGAACCTACCGGTAATGAGCTATCTGTTCCTTGGCGGCAAGTGTTCGAGCTGCAAGGCGCCGATCAGCAAGCGTTATCCATTGGTGGAGCTGGCCTGCGGGTTGATTTCAGCATTTGTGGCGTGGCATTTCGGGTTTGGCTGGCAAGCGGGGGCGGTGTTGCTGTTGAGCTGGGGCTTGCTGTCGATGAGCCTGATCGACGCCGATCACCAGTTGTTGCCCGATGCGATTGTGCTGCCGCTGTTGTGGCTGGGGCTGATCGTCAATGCCTTCGGGCTGTTTGCTTCGCTGACCGATGCGTTGGGGGGCGCGGTTTTCGGGTATCTGGTGTTGTGGTGTGTGTTCTGGCTGTTCAAGCTGATCACCGGCAAGGAAGGCATGGGCTACGGCGATTTCAAGTTGCTGGCGATGCTCGGGGCCTGGGGTGGCTGGCAGATTCTGCCGCTGACGATCCTTTTGTCGTCGATTGTCGGGGCGGTGTTGGGCCTGATTTTGCTGCGGATGCGCAACGTCGAAACCAGCACGCCGATCCCCTTTGGTCCTTATCTGGCCATCGCGGGGTGGATCGCACTGCTCTGGGGTGATCAAATAACGACTTCGTATTTGCAGATCGCCGGTTTCAGATGATTGCTTCCGAACCACAACCCGCTACAAAGCCTTGGATTCTTGGTCTCACTGGCGGCATCGGCAGTGGCAAAAGTGCGGCTGCGCAATGCTTTGTCGATCTGGGCATTCATCTCGTGGACGCCGATAACGCGGCCCGCTGGGTGGTGGAACCGGGGCGCCCTGCCCTCGCACACATTGCCGAACATTTCGGCGCGGGCGTGTTGCAGGCCGATGGCACGCTGAACCGTGCAGCGTTGCGCGAACTGATCTTCAAGGATCCAAAGCAGCGGACCTGGCTGGAAGGTTTGCTGCATCCGTTGATTCGTGAAGAGATCAAGCACTACCTGGCTCGCGCGCAATCGCCTTATGCAATTCTGGTGTCGCCGCTGCTGCTGGAGACTTCGCAGCATCAGATGGTCCAGCGAGTGCTTGTGATCGATGTGCCCGAGGCGGTGCAGGTCGAGCGCACGGTGCTGCGTGACAAGACCAACGAAGCGCAGGTTCGGGCGATTCTCAAGGCGCAGGCCAGCCGCGAGGAACGTCTGAGCCGCGCCGATGACGTGATCGTCAATGACCGCGACCCGGCCTGGCTGAAAAGCGAAGTCGAGCGACTGCATCACTTTTATCTAACTTTGCGTGGAGGCCAATGATGAGCCAACCAATGACCGTCGATTGTCCAACTTGCGGAGCCCCGGTGGAATGGACGCCGGAGAGCAAATTTAGGCCGTTCTGTTCGGACCGCTGCAAGCTGATCGACCTGGGTGCCTGGGCGTCGGAAGAGCATGCGATTCCCGTGGCGCCAGATGCAGAAGACGAGTTGTTTTCGGGTGATTTCGATCCGAGGCAGCATTGATCAAATCCACGACTGACTGACGACTCGCTCACTGACAACCCGGGCCCTGTAGGAGACGTCCGAGGTTACGAGGGCAGCGAATGCGGCGGGTCAGTTACCAATGATGTGTAAGACATACCGCATTCGCGAGCAAGCTCGCTCCCACAGGTAATAGGTGACGTCAGTTAACGGTGATGTATCGGACATATCGCACTCGCCCGATCGCGGCCCGCAGCAAGCCGGCTCACCTCTAAGTGTCCCTTTCATCGATCCACGGCTCGGACAGGTAACGCGTGCGGTTGAACGTTTCCAGCCACTCAGGGCAGAACACCACCAGGGCGGTGACGATCATTCCGTTGATGAAGGCTTCGGGAAAGATGATCAGCCAGAGATAGCCGATGAAATCTCCCAGCCATTCCGGCATCGCGAAAAGCCCGTCGAACCAGAGCAATCCCATGGCGACCGACACACACGCCAGCGCAACCAGCGCCGCAGCGAAGAAGCCTGAGCAGAAGATGTAGGTAAACGGATTTTTCGGTTGGGCACGTTCGACGATCATCGAGCAGCCTTCCGTGATCAACACCGGCATCACGACCAGTAACAGGCCGTTGACCCCAAGCGAAGCCAGGTCCTGTCGCCCCATCGCCAATAGCCCAAGCTGAGCAATCAACCCGCCGACCATCGCCAACGGCCAGTCCAGCAACAAGGTCACGGCGGTCATGCCCAACAGGTGATACGAGACGCCGGTGTCGAAGTCCCGGCGCATCAACCACAGCAGAAACAATGCGAACACGGTGCCGAACAGCAGATGCTGGCGTCTTGCGTCGCTGAACAGTTCAACCCAGGGACAGCGCCACACCGCCCACAGCAGCAGCGGCACATAGAAGAGCCAGGCGAGGATCATCGTTTGCGAGGTGAGCACTTGGGTTCCGATCATGATGAAGTGTTCTTCTGGGTTCGGATAAGAAGCAGTCTACTCCTGCAAAAACGGTCTGCGGGTCCAAACCAAAAACACCCGATGGAGCGTAGTTATTCGCCCGATCGGGTGCTTCAGTGATCAATTTATGCGAATCAGTCGAGCTTACGCTGCGGTGCGCCGTGGACCATGGTGTAGGCGTAGTCGACACCCATGCCGTAAGCGCCACTGTGCTCCAGAACCAGTTGCATGACCGCTTCGTAGGTTTCCTTGTGTGCCCAGTCGCGTTGGAACTCGAGCAGGACCTGTTGCCAGGTCACGGGGACGGCCCCTGCCTGAATCATACGCTGCACCGACATGTCGTGTGCTTCCTTGGTCGTGCCACCCGAGGCGTCGGTGACGATGTACACCTCGTAGCCTTCAGCCAGCGCGTCCAGTGTCGGGAAGTTCAGGCAGACCTCGGTCCACAGTGCTGCGATGATCAGCTTTTTGCGGCCAGTCGCCTTGACCGCTTCTACCAGCTTCTTGTCTTCCCAGGAGTTCATCGAGGTGCGCTCGATGGGCTGTTGCTCCGGGTGTACCGCCAGCAGTTCAGGCCAGATGTAGCCGCTGAAGCTCTTGGTTTCAACCGAGGTGAAGATCGTCGGTACGTTGAAGATCTTGGCGGCTTTGGCCAGACCGACCGTGTTGTTCTTCAGTGTTTGACGATCGATCGACTGCACGCCGAAGGCCATTTGCGGCTGGTGGTCGATCAGGATCAGAGCAGAGTTGGTTGGGTTCAGCAGTTCGCGGATAGACATGGCATGTTCCTTTAGATGTCGAAAAGTCAGTAGGGGGTAGCCGCTCTGGCTCGTGGGTTCTGCCCGTTGAGCTGTTTGCTTGCTGGCTTGGGAGTAAATGTACGGACTGGTCGACAATGGAACAATCCCATAGAATCGAGACTCATTGTTTCCATATTAGGGACGTTAATGGACCGTATCGAATGCATGCGTGCTTTTGTCGCCACCGTCGGCGCCAATGGCTTTGCCGCGGCCGCCCGTGCGCTGGACGTACCACGCTCGAAAGTCAGTAAACAGATTCAGGCATTGGAGGAAGCCATCGGCGTGCAGCTTCTCCAACGGACGACGCGCAGCCTGCACCTGACAGAAGCAGGCGCCGAGTACTACGACGCCTGTCGTGATGTCATCGCTTCCCTGGACGAAGCCGAGCAGCGTGCACGCACCGGAATGGGCGAGATACGCGGGGTGTTGCGTGTCAACGCGCCGATGTCTTTCGGGCTTAGCCGTCTGGGCCCGCTGATCCCGTTATTCAACGAGCGTCACCCCAACGTCGAGCTGCAGGTGGTGTTGAGTGACCAGCAGGTGGATCCGGTGAAGGGCGGGTTTGACGTAACGATCAGGATCGCCAGCCTGCCGGACTCATCGATGGTCGCGCGCTCGTTGGCGCCAGCACCCCGGATCATGGTCGCCTCCCCGTCCTACCTCGCCAAAGAGGGTATACCGCAGTCGCCCAAGGACCTGAGCAACCACAAATTCCTGAGTTACGGCTATTTGCAGAGCGGTATCAGCCTGCAATTGTGCAACGGCAAGGAAACCCAACGCGTAACCGTGAGCGGGCCGTTACACGCGAACAATGGCGACATCCTGGCGCAAGCGGCTGTGTCGGGGATGGGCATCGCGTTGCTGCCCAACTTCATCGTCGAACGGGCGGTGGCCGACGGGCGCTTGAAACCGGTGCTGTGCGAGTGGGAGGCGCCCGCGATCTCGGTCAATGCGGTCTATCCATCGGCACGGCGGGTGCCGATGAAAACACGAGCGTTCATTGATTTTCTGGTGGCGGAACTGGCGCTGGGCACCGCCGGCTTTTGACGCAGCTCAAGGTTGTTCGAGGGCACCACGAAGCGATTGGGCACTGTCGAACTGCGTCTGACTGACGACCTTGCCGTTATGCAGCCTGAGCATGAGCACCTTATCCACATCGCCGGAATAGCGCGGCACCACGCGTGACTCGCGATCCAGCATCACGCGATAAGAGTAGGCGCGCATCGCAGGCACGGCGAACATCTTAGCAATGATGGCCGGCATCTTCTGGATGTCGGCGACGAACACCGCATGGCGCGACTCAAGAAAGGTCTTCGGTGTGTCCTGCAATGCGCCGTTGACGATTTTCGCCGCGTCCATGCTGCGCGCGACCAACAGAATCTGCGCGTCGTTGCCGAACGTGTAGGGCTGGTCGTATTGGTCGAGCAAGGTCCAGGGGGCAAGTGTGTCGCCGACTTCAACTGCATTGGCAGCAAGAGGAAGCAAAGCGATGAACAGCAGGGTCCAGAGTTTCAAGCGAGCGCTCCCGCGACGAAGAGAGGGGAAAACCGTGTCGCGGATTCTAGCTGATTATCCGGCTGCGCAAACCGTTGAAGCCCTGCGCAGCCGGCACGATCAACCCCCTCGCAATAGACCCTTCAAGCGACCGCGCCCACCGGCTCTTGGCCCGCAAGCACAGCCGCCAGGCTCGCCAGCACCATTTCGCCCATGCGCGTGCGCGTCTGCACGGTCGCGCTGGCACGGTGAGGCTGCAGCACCACGGTTTCCAGGCCGAACAAGACGTCCGGCACGTTCGGCTCGTCGACGAACACATCCAGCCCGGCACCGGCAATCGATCCAGATTCCAGCGCTGCGATCAGGTCCGGTTCGTTCACCAGACTGCCCCGCGCCACGTTGATCAGGTAGCCCTCCGCGCCCAAGGCTTGCAGCACCTTGGCGTTGATGATGCCCTTGGCGTTGTCGGCGGCGGCCGCCACAATCAAGGCATCGCTTTGACGCGCCAGCTCGACCAGGTCACTGACGAAGGTGTACGGCACATCACTCATGGCGTTGAGGTCGGTATAGCTGATGGGGCAGCCAAACGCCGCCGCACGCGTGGCAACTGCACGCCCTACTCGCCCAAGTCCGACGATGCCGATGCGCATGCCGCTGAACTGACGCGCCAGCGGCAGTGGCACCAAGGGCGTTGCGGTCCTGGCCCACTCGCCAGAGCGCACATAACGATCACCCGTTCCGAGCCCACGGCACGCCGAGATCAGCAGGCCGATCGCAAGGTCGGCCACGTCTTCGGTGAGTGCCCCGATGGTGGCGGTGACACGAATACCGCGATCACGCGCATAGCCCAGATCCACTGCGTCAGTGCCGACGCCATTGACCGCGATCACTTCCACGTTGGGCAGTTGCTCCAGCACTTCGCGCTTGATGCCGGTGTGGCCGCCGGTGACCACGCCACGGATGTTGGCGCCATGTTCACGCAGATACGCCGCCTTGTCGGTCTGCTGGAAATAAGGGCGTACGGTGTACAGCGCGTTCAGCTTCGCGTTGACGTCTGGAATCAGAATCGGGCTCAGCTGGAGGATTTCAGGTTTCATCGAAGTCTCGCTCATATCGAATTCAGACGGGTTCAACCACGGCCCACGAAGGGCATGTTGGTGGCCATGACGGTCATGTTCAGCACGTTGGCCGACAGCGGTAGCGCGGAGATGTAACGCACCGCGTCGGCGATGTGTTTGACGTCGATCATCGGCTCGACCGCAATCGAGCCATTGGCCTGACGCACGCCTTTGGTCATGCGCACCGACAACTCAGTCAGCGCGTTGCCGATGTCGATCTGGCTGCAGGCGATATTGAACTCGCGACCGTCCAGCGCCAGGCTTTTGGTCAGCCCCAGAACAGCGTGCTTGCTGGCGGTGTAAGGGCCGGTGAACGGACGTGGAACGTGCGCGGAGATCGAACCGTTGTTGATGATCCGGCCACCCTGCGGCGACTGTTTGCGCATCAGGCCAAAGGCACCACGGCTGCACAGGAAAACCCCGGTGACGTTGGTGTCGATCACGCTCAGCCACTTCTCGACCGGCAGCTCATCCATCGGCACGGCAGGGGCGTTGACGCCTGCGTTGTTGAACACCACGTCGAGTCGGCCGTAGACCTCTTCGATGGTCGCGAACAGGTTGTCGACGCTGGCCGGATCGCGCACATCGGTGGACACCGCCAGCGCTTCGCCGCCTTGTTCCCGCGCCAGGGCAACCAACTCTTCCAGTGGCTCGGTGCGACGGCCCGTCACCACCACCTTGTAGCCGTCCTCCAGCAGACCAAGTGCTACGGCGCGGCCAATGCCGCTGCCCGCGCCCGTTACCAAGGCAATTTTCGAAAGGGATTGTTCAGTCATTGTTATTCTCCTGATGCTGCTCTGAATGCTGCTCTTCTGAGTGCTGTTTGTTGAAAAGGGGTCAGTCAGCAGGACGTCTGCCAATTCGCACTTCAAATTCGCCAATACCACTGATACCGCCATTGATCACGTCACCCGCTTCCAGCGATGCAACCCCGGGCGGCGTGCCAGTCATGATCAGGTCACCCGCGCGCAGGCCGACCGAATGAGACAGCTGACTGACGACTTCGCTGACCGACCAGATCTGGCTTTCGAGGTCCGAGCGCTGGCGTTCCACACCGTTGACGCTGAGCCAGATCGCGCCTTGCCTTGGATGGCCGTCGCGGCTCGCAGGCAAGATCGGGGTGATGGGCGCAGAACCGTCAAATGCCTTGGCCGGCTCCCATGGATTGCCGACCGCCTTGGCCGCCATTTGCAGATCGCGGCGCGTCAGGTCCAGGCCTGCGGCATACCCCCAGACATGGTCGAGCGCCTGCTCTTCGCTGATCTGAAAACCGTCTTTGCCAACGGCCACGACCAGTTCGATTTCGTGACAGAACTGTTGGGTCTGAGTTGGAAACGCCAGCTCGCCTGTGGCGTCGATCACCGACGTGGCGGGTTTCATGAAATACGCGGGCACTTCCCGCACAGCATTCAGCGCATCGCCCCAGTGGTAGTTTCGCCCCAGGCAAAATACGCGAGCGACGGGAAAACGGGCGTCACTGCCGCTGACCGGCAGACTGGTGATACGCGTAGGTTCGAATACAAAGTTGCTCATGGCATTTCCTCATGGCCTGAGGCCTTTCATCCAGAGACTACGGGATCGAAACACCCGGAAGTTGGACAAAACCGTGTTTGCGCTGGACTAAAAAACTCAATCCTTCAGGCATAAAAAAGGCGTACTCGCGTACGCCCTTGCCCAGTACGGCAGAAAGTCACACACACATTCTTGGGGCTTACTTCGCCTTGAGCTCGATCCGATAAATACGGCCCAACAACAGCGAGTAAGACAGCGTTCCGATGCAAGCCATGCCGCCAATGAACCAGAAGGCCCAGGCGAAATTGCCCGTGAGGTGGAGAATCTGGCCGATGACGATGGGCGTCACGATGCCGCCGATGTTTGCCGCCAGGCTGGTGATGCCGCCCGTAAGACCAATCAGTTCTTTCGGTGCGACTTCAGACACCGCAGCCCAGGAAGAAGACGCTATGCCCTGTGCAAAGAAGGCGATGGTGAGCAGCGCGATGCAGACTTCGTTGGAATCGGTGAAGTTGACCAGCATGATCGACATGCCCAGCGCCGAACCGACGACCAGCGGCAGTTTGCGAGCGAAAGACAGCGACACGCCGCGACGAATCATCCAGTCGGCAATGAACCCTGCCAGCAGTACACCGACAGTGGCGCCAATGAACGGCAGCACAGCGAAGATACCGACCTTGACCATGGTCAGGTGACGCTCTTCGATCAGGTAAGTGGGGAACCAGGTGAGGAAGAAATACAGGGCCGACGTGCTCGCGAACTTGCCGATGCAAATTGCCCAGACCTGGCGATATTTGAGCAGCTCGGCAATTTGCGCCCATTTGAATTTGTTCTTGTCCTGACTGCTTTTGACCAGACCGCCGCCCGCTTCGATGTACTCGAGCTCTTGCTTGCTGACCTTCTTGCAGTTCAGCGGATCGCGATAGAGGTAGAGCCAGGCGATACCAAATAAAATGCCGACGATGCCGGTGCTGTAGAACACGTGCCGCCAGTCATAGGTGGTCGCCAGCCACAGGAGCAAGCCGGTGAACAACGCCGTGCCCAAGTACTGACCACAGACATAGATGCTGCTGGCCATGCCACGCTCGCGCGCCGGGAACCAGACGGTGACCGCGCGGCTGTTGGCCGGGAACGCAGGCGCCTCCATGGCCCCGATGGCCAGACGCAGACCGAACAGCGAGGCGAAGCCACCTGCCATCCCTTGGCATACCGTGACCGCAGACCACGAGATCAACGACGCGCCGTAGGTCAGTCGCGAACCGAAACGGTCGGCGATGAAACCAGCCGGTACCAGTGCGAAGGCGTAGGTCCAGGCGAAGGCGGAAAAGATCAGGCCCATCTGGACCTTATCCAGGCCAAGGTCCTTGGCCATGAAAGGTGCTGCGATGGAGATGTTGACCCGGTCCACGTAGTTGATGATTGTGGCGATCAGCAACAGCGACAGCATGAACCAGCGACGATGGGATGACAGGCGGGCCGGCGCTGCTGCCGCGGGAGCGGCCACAGTGGCGTCGATCGCCTGAATATCAGGATTGCTCGACATGAGAATTCCTCGTTGTTTTTATTGGAATCGAGTGATGAAGCGCACCCCTAAGTTATCGTACGACCGGTTTTAAACAAGGCGCTGCTTAGAACGTTTTTGGATTTCAAGGCAGCGGGCTAATTATCTGTCCAAGAAAATTACGGGTCGCCGGCATCGGAAAAACGGAATCAAGCATGCATGCAAGGCTTGATCTAGAGCGGTTGATTTTCTAAAGGCATCGTTGGATTTTTTGGACAAAAAAAATGGCGGTGCTCAACAGAAAGGTTTTGAATGAAGTCGTAGGACAACTGACAATAAAAAAACAGAACAGCGAGGACCCCATATGGACTCTGCCAACCGCGTCCCCACGTACGGCATGCAGCAACGCAGCGAGCGGCCGGATTTTTATATCCGTGGCAAGACCGAAGGCAAACCGGAAACCGCGCCCCATCGCCACGAGTATTTCCAGATCCAGATCAACCTGGGCGGCGACACCGTGCAGCACATTGGCGGCGTCGTTCGCCCCTTCCCGCGCAACACGCTGGCGTTCATCCTGCCGCACAAGTTGCACCTGATTCCGCACCCGCCGGAGGGCAACTTCCTGCTGATCAACTTCGCCCAGACCTTTCTGCTCCCACAGCTGCAATGCGATCCGCTGGACCTGGAAGACGTCGCGATCGCCCTTGCACCTGAATTGTCACCATTCCGCTTCCAGGAGCACCTGGACTTCACCCTCGATGTCGAGAACTTCGCGGAAATTCAGCGCCTGCTCGACCGCATGCGCGCCCTGGACCAGAACCGTCAGTTCGGCACCCGGGAAATTCTGAAGGGCTGCCTGCTGCAACTGATCGGTACGGTCTGCGCGCTGTATGCCGAGCCCATCAAGCTACTGGCCGACGACAATGCGGCCGAACGTAGCCGCCGCGACGCACTGGCGCGCATGTCGGAATACGTGCGCAGGAACCTCAGCGACCCGGATTTGAGCCTGAAAAAAGCGGCATCGGCAGCATTTCTTTCGCCCAATTACCTGACGCACTGGTTGCGCAAAGAGGTCGGAAAAACCTTCAGTGAACTGGTGCTGGAACGACGCATGCACCTGGCGCGCACACTGCTGCTCAATGGCTCCAAACCCGTGGGTGAAGTTGCAAGGCTGTGCGGGTTCGCCGATGAAGCTTACTTCTCCCGACGCTTCCGCCACGCCCATGGCATGCCGCCTGGACAGTTTCGCAAGCAGCGGAATCTGTAGACGAAGTCAATACGGCGCCTTGGCCACATCTGAATGGCCCATGAGATATCTGTGGGAGCGAATTCATTCGCGAGAAGCCAATACCCTCGATAGAAAATGGTCGCCTGTACTGCTGCATCGCGAATGAATTCGCTTCCACACGTCAAGTGTCCTGAGCGGTCCGTACCCACACCTATCAAAGACCCCTGTTTTTTTTCTCCATTCGAGCGCTAAGCTTGCCCTCATGGATGACTCCGACTACTTACGTCTGCTGACGATCCAGGCCGAGCAAGCCAATGCATTCCTGTCCAACGCGCGCAAATGGGAGCGCGAACGGTGGGTGTGCCAGCGTTTGCTGCAAGGCCTGAACATCCCTCATCGCACCGACGACTTTCTGCCCGCCGGGCAAGAACCGCCGGATGTACTGTTTCGCGATGCGTGTTTTGAGGTGTTCTTCGTGCTCGACGAAGGCCGTCGCCTCAACGATGAATGGCGTGAAGAACTGCAGCGCAGGCGCAGCGCGTTTTCCTTGAGCCAACTGGTCCGGCGCGAAGCCAAGCCCAAGCGGATTCCGGCCGCAGAACTGCTGCGTCGCCTGGCGCCGACGCTGCGCAAGAAAGCCCACAACTACAAGGAACGCGGACTGGACCTGAGTGAGCTGGACATCATCGCCTTCGCCAGCCTCAAACGCGAAGTGCTGGACCTCAACAGCCACTTTCCCCCGCCGACTGAATACTTGCGTCAAGGCTGGCGTTCGCTGTCTCTGGTGGGCCCTACGTTCGCTCGTGTGCTGTTCGCACACCCTGACGCGCCGGATTTTCTGCGCACAAACCTGGGGCGTAGCGTGGTGTTCGATGTGGGAATTAGCCTGTGATGGCGCAATCCACGGCCGAATGTTACAAAGCGACATCGCACCCAGGCAATGGCTGTACCGAATCGCCGGAGCCTGTCGTCAACAACGTTAACGTATCAAGCTCCGTCGTCGCCTGACGCCGGTCAATGTTCATGACGAGGCTAATATGACCAGCCGCCTGAACCCCGAAGACCAAAAGCGTGTCGAAGAGTACCTTGGCGCGCCGCAGCATCAAGTCGAGCGCCGGCCCTTCAGGCCCTGGCTGCTCCTTGTGGTGGTACTGGTCGTGGTGATCGGACTGGGCCTGTTGAGCCGTTTATTGAGCTATCTGACGCTATGAGCTGCCTGGCGCTCGCTCGGATAGAGCCAAAAGAGAATTCCTTAAGCCTTATGAGATATCCCCATGACTCATCGTATCGTGATCGTCGGCGGAGGCGCTGGTGGTCTGGAGCTGGCTACCCGCCTGGGTAAAACCCTGGCCAAGAAAGGCACGGCCAGCGTCACGCTGGTGGACGCCAATCTGACTCACATCTGGAAACCCTTGCTGCACGAAGTGGCTGCCGGTTCGCTCAACTCCTACGAGGACGAGCTGAACTATGTGGCCCAGGCCAAATGGAATCATTTCCAGTTTCAGCTGGGTCGCATGACGGGTCTGGATCGCGAAAACAAGCAGATCCATCTTGCGGCCACGCAGGATGAAAACGGCGACGAACTGGTCCCGGCACGCAGCCTGGATTACGACACGCTGGTGATTTCCGTTGGCAGCACCACGAATGATTTCGGCACCAAAGGAGCGGCTGAACACTGCCTGTTTCTCGACACACGCAAGCAGGCAGAACGCTTCCATCAGCAGTTGCTCAATCGCTACCTGCGCGCCCACGCCAGTGAGCTGGCTGCGACGGAAGAAATCAACGTGGCCATCGTCGGCGCAGGCGCTACAGGCGTCGAGCTGGCGGCTGAACTGCACAACGCCGCGCATGAACTGGCGGCGTATGGTTTGGGCCAGATCAAACCCGAAAACCTGCGCATCACGGTGATCGAAGCCGGTCCGCGCGTACTGCCTGCCCTGCCCGAGCGCATTGGCGGTCCTGTACACAAGACGCTGGAAAAACTGGGCGTCACGGTGCTGACTAATTCAGCGGTGAGTGAAGTGACGGCTGAAGGTCTGGTTACGTCGACAGGTCATATGATCCCGGCGACGCTGAAGGTCTGGGCAGCGGGCATTCGCGCGCCGGCGTTTCTGGAAGGCATCGCCGGACTGGAAACCAACCGCATCAATCAACTTCAGGTACGTCCGACGCTGCAGACCACCCGCGACGACAACATCTTCGCGTTCGGCGATTGCGCGGCCTGCCCGCAAAAAGGCACCGACCGCAACGTTCCGCCTCGGGCCCAAGCGGCGCATCAACAGGCGTCTTTGCTGGTGAAGTCCCTGAAGCTGCGTATCGAAGGCGGTGATCTGCCGGAATACAGCTACAAGGACTACGGCTCGCTGATTTCGCTGTCGAAGTTCTCGGCGGTGGGCAACCTGATGGGCAATCTGACCGGCAGCGTCATGCTCGAAGGGTGGCTGGCGCGGATGTTCTACGTTTCGCTGTACCGCATGCACCAGATGGCGCTGTACGGCACTTTCCGCACGCTGATGCTGATGCTCGGCAGCCGGATTGGTCGAGGGACAGAGCCGAGGATGAAGCTGCACTGACAGTGCTGAATCTTTCACCCGCTGTGTATCTCGGGGCGGGTGAAGACCTTTGATTGTTCCCCCGCTCCGCGTGGGAACACATCCCCTGACGCTCTGCGTCAATCGAAGCAGGACGCGGAGCGTCCAGGGCAGCGTTACCACGCGGAGCGTGGGAACGATCAAACAGGATATGCCAGCTAAGGCATCACCCGCCCTTTGCCCATGTGCTTGGCCTTGTACATCCAGCGGTCGGCTTCACGCATCAGTTCATCCGGGGCCTTGCCGGAACCCGGTTCGTACATGGAGAAACCTACGCTTGCGTTGGTCCGGATCACGTCGCCCTTGATGATGATCGGCTCGGCAATCGCCGCCAGCAATTTTTTTGCCACCTCGCGGGCTTCATCGACGCCCGGCACGATACCTTCCAGCACCACGATGAACTCGTCACCCGCCAGCCGAACGAGGCTGTCGGTACGCCTGACACAACTCTGCAGGCGTGCGGAAATCGTCCTGAGCAGGTCATCGCCTGCATCATGACCATACGTGTCGTTAATGCCCTTGAAGCCGTCGAGATCGATGAACATCAGCGCCATTTGCAACGTTGAGCGATCAGCCCGTGCCTGGGCGATGGGCAGGAGGGCGTCTAAAGCGCGGCGGTTGTAGAGCCCGGTCAGCGCGTCATGGCGCGCTTCCTGTTCCAGCTCTTTGCGTGCCTGGATGTTCTGGATGATCGAAATGAAGTATTCCAGATCTCCTTCTTCGGACATTTTCTTGGTGACACTGAGGTTGACCCACACCGCACTGCCGTCCTTGCGCAGGTAGCGTTTTTCCATCTGATAGCGATCAATCTCGTTATCAGTCAATTGACGCAACAGTTCCATGTCGGCGTTCAGGTCGTCAGGATGGGTGATGTTCTGAAAGGTCAGTATCTTGAGCTCGTCAGGTCTATAGCCCAGGATGTCGCAGAGGGCTGTGTTGACACTGAGCCATCCCCCATCCGGTGCCACCAGTGCGATGCCCACCGAGGCCAGCTCGAACATCGACCGATACCCTGCTTCGCTCGCTCTGAACAAGGCGTCGGAGCGGTTTCTCTGCATTCGCGCCAGCATCAGGTTTTCGCGCAGCTGCACCTCTCGGCTGACCACATCGGCCAGATCGCGCAGGATGTCCATTTCCTCCTGAGTCAGCTCACGAGGGCGTTCGTCGATGGCGCACAAGGTCCCGACAGCGAACCCCTTGCTGGTACAGATCGGCACGCCGGCATAGAAACGAAAATGAGGCGCTCCGGTGACGAGCGGGTTGTCGCAAAAGCGCTCGTCTTGCGCAGCGTCCGGTACGACCAGGGGCGTGGTTTGCAAAATGGCATGGGCGCAGAAGGCCATTTCTCTTGGCGTCTCACTGGCCTCAAGGCCTGTGCGGGACTTGAACCACTGCCGGTCTTCATCCACCAGCGACACCAATGCGATGGGCACGTCGAGCACGCGCGCGACCAGCCGGGTGATCCGGTCGAGCGAGGCTTCCGGCGGTGTGTCGAGGATATCGAGCTCGTGCAGCGCCTGAAGGCGCTCTTTTTCATAGGGCGGAATGGGCGCTTTCATAATACCGGCCGATCCTGAAAAGACTGTCTGGAGTTTATACCGGGTGTCGCCGATGCGCACCCGCGCACTGGCATTGACGGTCAATCCGCTGCGAACGCTTGCTCTGCCGCCCGGCGCCGCAGTAACTCGATGAGCTGCACAAGCTCCCGACTGGCCGCTTCGCCCTTACGCGTCAGCAACCCGAACGGTGCCATCCGCTCCTCGATCCGGACCGGCAGCGCCTTGACCAACCCCATCTTCAAATAATCACGCAGAGCAGACGCTGACAGCACCATGATCGCATCGGTCAGTTGCACCAATTGCTGCATCGAATACACCGAGCTGCACTCGATGATGTCTGCAGGTGCTGGCAAGGCCAGGCGCTCCAGCGCCTGATCGAACGCGATACGCGCAGGGCTGCTCTCCGGTTGCAGAATCCATGGCCAGTCACTGACCAGCTCAGCCCAGTCCAGCTTGCGCCGCCGGGCCAACGGGTGACCTTGATGCACGACGACCATCAGTTGCTCATTGCCCAGCGGCTCGAAGGCGTAGTGCTCGCGGTCGGTGGCTGCGTTGCGTCGCGCGATGGCCAGATCGATGCGCCCCTGCTCCAGCAGTTGAATCACCTGATCGCTGGTATCACCCATGATGCGAATACGCAGCTGCGGGTTAAGCGTCTTGATCTCGGCCACCGCGTTCATGACCAGGTCCGGTGCTGCGCCCATGATCGTGCCGATGGCCAGATACCCGTATCCGCCGTGCAACCGCGCCTGCATGTCCGCCGCACAGCGGTCCAGCCCGCTCAACGCCGACTCGGCAAATCGCAACAATTCTTTGCCCAGCGCGGTCGGACGCATGCCACGCGGCAGTCGCTCGAACAACTCGCAGCCAAACATGTCTTCGATCTCATGCAGCATCCGCGTCGCGGCCGGCTGCGACATGTGCATGTTCATCGAGGCGCGATGAAGGTTAAGACTGGAACCCAGCACCACCAGCATCTGCAGGTGCTTGTAGCGCAAACGACTGAACAGATGCTGCGGTGCGCTGTTGTCGGGCATGGATGAGCGTCCTGTTATCGATACCGTGAGGGTATCGATCCTAAGCTAAAAACGATTGGTCGCGCATCGTTTCGCAGCAGTAGAGTCACGGTCGTACGCAGTCAAATAATTCCAAAAAGGAAACTGTCGTGAACACACTCCCCGCGTCCTTGCTGGCCAAGGTTTCATGGCGCCTGCTGCCTTTCCTCCTGTTGATGTACATCATGGCGTTTCTAGACAGCGCCAACGTCGGCTTCGCCAAACAGGCGTTCCAGGCGGACACCGGTATCAGCGACACCGCATTTGCCTTCGGCGCCGGCGTGTTCTTCGCCGGTTACGCGCTGTTGGAGGTGCCGAGCAATCTGATGCTGCACAAGGTCGGCGCCAAACTCTGGATGTGCCGGATCATGGTGACGTGGGGCCTGGTGTCGGCGGCGATGGTGTTCGCCCACAACGAAACCACCTTCTACGTGTTGCGATTCTTGTTGGGCGTGGCCGAAGCCGGCTTCTTCCCCGGCGTCATTCTCTATCTCACCTACTGGTTTCCTCAGGCATCACGCGGAAGGGCCATGGGCTTCTTTTATTTCGGTGCGCCGCTGGCCTTCATCTTCGGCAGCCCGCTCTCGGGTTTGTTGCTGGAACTGGACGGCGTGCTCGGTAGCCATGGCTGGCAGTGGCTGTTCGCGGTAGAAGGGCTGATGGCGACGGCCGTGGGCGTGTGGGCGTACTTCTATCTGGACAACCGCCCTGCGGATGCCAAGTGGCTGAGCGCTGAAGAACGCCAACAGCTGCAAAGCGTACTCGATGCCGAGGACAGTCAAAAACAGGGCCACGGCAGTGTGCTCAAGGCCATGTGCCAACCGGCTGTGCTGTACCTGTGCGCGATCTACCTGCTGATTCAAGCCAGTGTCTACGGCGTTGTGTTTTATCTGCCTTCGCAGGTCGCCGGGTTGATGGGCAGCAAAGTCGGGTTCATGGTCGGACTGGTGAGCGCGATTCCGTGGGTCTGCGCGCTGATTGCCGCCTGGCGCGTCCCGGCGATCGCCGATCGCACCGGCCAGCGCCGCCTGGTCGCCGCGCTGACGCTGGTGGTTTCGGGGCTTGGCATTGCCGCGTCGGTCACGTTCGCCAATCCGCTGCTGGCCATTCTCGCCCTGTGTTTCGCAGCGTCCGGCTTCATCGCCGTGCAACCGGTGTTCTGGACCTTTCCAGGGAGCTTCCTGGCTGGCAGCGCGGCGGCAGGCGCCATTGCGCTGATCAACTCATTCGGTGCGCTGGGTGGTTTCATCGCACCGATCCTCAAGAACTGGGCCGAGGGTGTTTTCCAGGCACCGTCCGCAGGCCTCTATCTGCTGTCGCTGACCACGCTGATCGCTGCGGCACTGATCATGGGTATCCGGCCTCCCAAATCGAGCACGGCGCACAAGCTGCCGACCTTTCAACACTGATCGTCATTCACCGCAATCACAGGAGTCCTCCATGAGCACGCCAACCATCAAGCACGTCCGCGCTTTCGTTCTGCGGGGCGGCGGCGCCGATTATCACGATCAGGGCGACGGCCACTGGATCGACGACCACATCGCGACTCCGATGAGCAAATACCCGGAATACCGCCAGAGCCGTCGCAGCTTCGGCATCAATGTGCTCGGCACCCTGGTGGTGGAAATCGAAGACTCGGCAGGCAACGTCGGCTTTGCCGTGACGACCGGTGGCGAGCCGGCGGCGTACATCGTTGAGAAGCACCTGGCGCGTTTTCTCGAAGGGGCGAAGGTAACCGACATCGAGAAAATCTGGGACCAGATGTACTTGTCTTCCCAGTACTACGGTCGCAAAGGGTTGGTGATCAACACGATCTCGGGCATCGACCTGGCGCTCTGGGACCTGCTCGGCAAAGTGCGTCAGGAGCCGGTGCACCAACTGCTCGGCGGCGCCGTACGTGACGAATTGCAGTTTTACGCCACGGGCGCGCGTCCGGATCTGGCACAAAAAATGGGCTTCATCGGTGGCAAACTCCCGCTCCATCACAGCCCCTCCGAAGGCGAAGAAGGCCTGCGCAAGAACCTCGAAGAGCTTGCGGTGATGCGCGAACGCGTCGGCAAGGACTTCTGGCTGATGCTCGACTGCTGGATGAGCCTGGATTTGAACTACGCCACCAAGCTTGCCCATGGCGCTCAAGAGTTTGGCTTGAAGTGGATCGAAGAAGCGTTGTCTCCCGACGATTACTGGGGCTATGCCGACCTGCGTAAAAACGTTCCCAAAGGCATGCTGGTGACCACGGGCGAGCACGAAGCCACGCGTTGGGGGTTCCGCATGCTGCTGGAAATGGGTTGCTGCGACATCATCCAGCCGGATGTTGGCTGGTGCGGCGGTATCACCGAGCTGATCAAGATCTCCGCATTGGCCGACGCGCACAACACGCTGGTCGTTCCCCACGGGTCGTCCGTCTACAGCTACCACTTCGTCGCCACACGCACCAACAGCCCGTTCGCAGAGTTTCTGATGATGGCGCCGAAAGCCGATGAGGTCGTGCCGATGTTCCATCCACAGTTGCTGGGTGAGCCTGTGCCCGAAAACGGTCGCATGCGATTGTCTAGACTGGACAAGCCGGGCTTTGGCGTGACGCTCAACCCCGAGTGCTCATTGCAACGCCCTTACACGCATTGACACGCATGACACGCACATGACAGGAGCCCTCGAATGAAAATGCCTCACAACGCGTTCAAGGCCGCCTTGGCCAAACGCGAGCCGCAATACGGCATCTGGGCCGGTTTTGCCACCGGGTATGCCTCGGAAATCGTCGCGGGTCTGGGTTACGACTGGATGCTGATCGACGGCGAACATGCCCCCAACACTGTGCCAAGTATTCTGTCGCAGCTGCAGGCCGTGATGCCCTACAGCACCGCACCGGTGGTCCGTGCGGTGACCGGCGATACGGTGCTGATCAAGCAGTTGCTGGACATCGGCGTGCAGACCTTGATGGTGCCTATGGTGGAGACCGCCGAGCAGGCACGCGCGCTGGTGCAGGCCATGCGTTATCCGCCCCATGGTGTCCGCGGAGTAGGCGGCGGACTGACCCGCGCCACGCGCTGGGACGCCGTGCCGGACTACCTGAACACCGCCCACGAAGCGCTTTGCCTGATCGTGCAGGTGGAGTCGCGCCTGGGCGTGGAAAACGTCGAAGCAATCGCCGCTGTTGACGGGGTCGATGCGGTGTTCATTGGCCCTGCTGACCTGTCCACCGGGCTCGGACACATCGGCAACCCGTCGCACCCTGAGGTGCAGAAACAGATTCGCCACGCCGTGGACGCCACGCTGGCGGCGGGTAAGGTCTGCGGCATTCTCGCCCCGGCAGAAGAAGACGCCCGGCGCTACATGAGTTGGGGTTGCCAGTTCGTGGCGGTGGGCATCGACATCAGCCTGCTGCGCCAGGCCGCCAAGGAGAATCTGGCGCGTTACCGCGAGCCTCATAACGTCACAGCGCCTTCGCGCACGTATTGAGATATCCAAAACACGCCGATCACCGTGGGAAACTCAATGGTCTTAAACAAGGCCCTTCTGCAGCGTCTGGACCTCAGTCTTCGCGAGCAAGCTCGCTTGTATGGTAGGACTCGAAGGGGTGGGTGGGACCTAAAGCTAGCTTCTGACTGTTCGCACCAGTACAGACCGTGGGAGAAATCATCCTCACCCCTTCCACCAAAGCGCCGATAAAGA